>Ga0326727_10002066_pt1 | contig 70882 bp, 60 predicted proteins | sample MB2enrmetagenome_FD_207643 | JGI IMG/M metagenome (GOLD analysis project Ga0326727, IMG submission 207643) | Lab enriched peat soil microbial communities from McLean, Ithaca, NY, United States - MB29MY | ecosystem: Environmental > Terrestrial > Soil > Wetlands > Peat | place: USA: New York...
CGGCATGGCGGAGAGAGTGTTGAAGAGTTCGGCAATTGTATGAGTGCTGACTGCCGTAGTTTGCCGGGCACATTGGTTCCATAGATCTCGGCTGGGCTTGTGGCACGCATGACTCACCTGAGCGGTAGCGATCAGTACCGAGGTATCCAAAAAGATCACGTCGCTCCCTCATCCAGAAACGCAGCCGAGCCGCTGGCCGAATCTTCGTCGAGCGAAAGAATTCGCCGCTCTCTTTCCAGGCGGCCTTGCTGGATTAGTTCTGTCACCATCTCGGTAGTGAGAATGGGCGGATTGGAAGTGTCCGCGGGAAAGATCAATGGAACGCCGTTTTCGATGACCAGTTGTGCCGTAATTGAACTGGGCATCAGCGTCAGCCGGTCGCCACTGCGTTCGATCCGGAGGCGTGTGCCGGCAACAAGCTGCAACTCGTCGCGCAGTTTCTTGGGAACCACGATCCGCCCGGCCTTGTCGATCTCGACAGTGGCATTCATGTATACCATTTTACCATTAAATTTACCATTTCAGTCATTAATTCCATAAGTTATTGATAATATTTCGTTTACACTCTTTAATTCGGCCGGTTGCCGGACGCCGAGCGGCGATGAAAGCGTTCATCCACCGGCTGGCGATCCTTGAAGCCGGAATCGATCGGGTGCCAGTGCTCGATGGCCGGCTCGCCCAAGCGCCAACATAGCAGCACTACCTGATCTTCAAGGCGGCAGGGAAAATCCAGCAGCCCGGCATCCAGGTCTTTCACCTGCACGCCAATGGAATCGATCTCGGCGACACTCTCGCGCACCTGCTGCACTTGCCCCTCCAACTCCGCGCGCATTTTGGCTACCTTGTCCGTGTCTATCTTCATGCCGCCGGAAAGGTAGATGCGCCGGGCCAGCTCAGCGAGGCTGGTCTCCGCCTGCTGGGCCAACTGCTTACCTTCGATGGCGCGCTTCAACAGCGACTCCATCACCGGCAACAGAGATTGCGCTTCTTCGAGTGTGAAGGTCTTCATGGTGGGCCTCCATGTATAGGATACGACGAAATTGGTCAGCGAACCAGGTGGTGATTAAGTTCAATTGACGCGCACACTCAATGGGCCATTTCAGGCCAAACAGCGGCTGACGCCCTCCTCATTCCATTCCACGCCTGTACCCAACACATCCTGTTGAATTGCCATACCACACTTTGTGCGTAGCGGTTCAGAGACGATCATGTTCCACCAATCGGCATACTCAAGCCAGTGGGCCGTTGGTGTCGCGCAGAGCAACTGATAACTGACTTCAGGCCAGAGGTGGCTTGAAACCGGTAGTCCATGGGTTTCCGCAAGGGCTACCGCGCGCTGCCAACCGGTGACACCGCCGATCTTCATCACGTCGAGCATGATGTAATCTGAAGCGTGGGCATTGATGGCATGCTTCAGGTCCTGAGTTCCCCACCAGTTTTCACCACATTGGATGGGCACCTTGGCCTCGCGGGCTACCAATGCATGACCTTCGTAGTCGTGTGCCAGAGTGGGCTCCTCTACCCAGACCAACCCCAGGTCATCTAGCACACGCAGACGCTGTATGGCTTCGACGGGCGAGAGGCATTGGTTATAATCCACCATGATTGCCACATCGTCTCCAGTGGCCGCTCGGATGGCGCGTATAACCTCGAGATCCTCCTTGAGATTGGGATACCCGATCTTCGCTTTGATCCCTTTGAAGCCGCGCCGGACCCAGTCTTCCGCGACCCGGCCGGAACGGCTTGCTCCTTCATAGCCGACGGCTCCATAGGCTCGCAACGGCTTCTCGACTCCCCCCAGCAGCCGCACCAACGATGTGTCGTGGCTGCGCGCAAAGGCGTCCCATAGCGCCATGTCTATACCCGCCAAAGCCATGCCGATCAGTCCTTGAGTGCCAAGCAATCGGAATCGGCCAGCGAGTTTATGCTCGATATCGCCAGGGGTGAGTTGTTCACCCTTCAACAGTGGTTCAAGGTTTCGAATCAGGTCTGCCGTCGATTGAAGCGCAGTAGCTGTATAGGTGAAGACTATGCCGTGACCGGTCACACCCTCATCTGTGACGATGTCGATCAGGATGAGGGGCGATTCAGTGACGACGCCGCTGGAAGTCCGATGCGGTTCCTGCATCGGCACACGCACTGCCCGAACGCGAAGTTCCCGAATTGTCTGATGCCGGCTGCTCATGCTTTAAGACTGTATCACTCCAGATTCAAATTGCGCGATACCGAAGCGCTCATCGACCACAGGCGATCTCCCGGCCAAGAATCAGACTGGCCCGGGCTTCCTTCATCCTGTTTCCATCATCCGGTCCAGCGCCACCTTCGCCCAATGCTTGACGCTGGATCGGACCTGGATGCGATTGACCACGCGGCCCTCGACCAGATTTTCCAGCACCCAGGCCAGATGCTGTGGGCTGATGCGATACATCGTCGTGCATAGGCAGCCGGTGTCGTCGAGTGTGATAACTTTCTTTCCCTGCTCCGCAAATCTGCGCGCCATGCGGTTGACCAGGTGAATCTCCGTCCCCACGGCGAAGATCTGTCCCGTGGGCGCCTGTTCCACCAGCGCAATCAGCCGTTCCGTTGAACCCAAGGCGTCGGCCTTCTGACAAACTTCGAAGCGGCACTCCGGATGCACAATCACCTTGATGCCGGGATATTTTGCGCGCACCGCATCCACATGGCTGGGCAAAAAGCGCTGATGCACGGCGCAATGTCCCTTCCACAGCAGCACGCGACTTGCCGCCAGCTTCTCCTTCGTCTGCCCGCCCTGAATCGTCCACGGATCCCACACCGCCATCTCCTCGAGCGGAATGCCCATGGCAAATCCCGTGTTGCGGCTCAGGTGCTGATCGGGCAAAAACAGAATTCGCTTACCGCGTTGAAAGGCCCACTCAAAGGCGGCGCGCGTGCTCGACGAGGTGCAGACCAACCCGCCCCGCTCGCCGCAAAAAGCTTTGATCGCAGCAGTTGAGTTGATATACGTCAGAGGCACAATCTCGTCCGTCAGGCCAAGCCGCTCCAACGCCTCCCAGCAAGCCTCAACCTGCGAGATTTCGGCCATATCGGCCATCGAGCAGCCCGCGTTCAGGTCGGGCAAAATCACCTGCTGCCCCTCGTGGCCCAGCACGTCGGCGCTTTCCGCCATGAAGTGTACGCCGCAGAAAACAATGTACTTGGCTTGCGCGTCGGCGGCGATTCTGGAGAGTTTGTAGCTGTCGCCCGTGGCGTCGGCGAAGCAAATCACCTCGTCGCGCTGGTAGTGGTGGCCGAGAATCAGAGTCGTCGTCCCCAGCCGCGCGCGAGCCTCCGCAATGCGGCCATCCATCGTATGGTCAGGGAGCGCCAGATAGTTTTCCAGGCTACAGGCATTGCCGACCTCCGGCGAGGCCGCCGTCAGATCATCGAGTACCAGGTTCACCGTATTCCGCCTTCAGTCCACTCGCCTCTTAAGAGGCAGCGGACGGGGATGTTGAAAGCAATCACCGCTTGCAGTGGATGCGCTGGCTTTGTTTCTGCCGGCGCTTGCCGCCGACCTTCTCAAGTGCCCCCATCCACGGGGTTGTTGCAAGCCTCTTACAATTAGACGCGGCCCACAGCCGTTGGATTCCAAAGGAAATCCGTCCCGGCAAAAGCCGCTTCCACTGACTATAAGTGTAACAAAACCTTAACAAAGAACTCAAATAGCGCAGGTTGGGGGCCGCACCGCCGGCCACGAGGTATACCCGCCTCTGCCTCCATTTGTTCGCCCCATGCGTGGGCAGGTATCATGAACCTTCATGGGGATGCCGCCAACAATTGAAGTTGCCAGCCTGGGATTTGAAAACTCCATCATCCTCATGGTGCTGGCGCTGGTGGTCTTCGGACCCCGCCGGCTGCCGGAGATCGGCCGCAGAATCGGCAAAATCATGTACGAGGTCCGCAAGGCCTCCAATGACTTCAAGTTCCAGATGGAAGAGGAGTTGCGCACCGCCGAGGAGGCCGAACGCCGCAAGAAGGAAGAAGAGCGGCTGAGCGCGCTGCCCTCCGCCGAACCGGCTGCTCCGGTCGCCCCTGTCCCGCAGGCATCCTCTGAGACACCCGTGGAAAGTCCTTACCCGAATGAGGCCGCTTACCCTCCCGTAGCCGTAACCGCAGCCATGGCTACTTCAGAAGAGCCTTATCCGCGCATTTATCCGCCCTCCACTGGCGAGCAGGTTCCTGCGGCCCGGCCTGGCAAAAAGGCAGCGCAAGCCAGGCCGCCGGCGGCAAAGAAAGCCGTCCGCGCGGTCAAGAGCAAACAGGCCGCAACTAAAGCGCCAGTCAAGGCGAAAAAGACCAGCAAGACGCCGGGGAGGCGCGCATGATCGATCCTGCTGAGCTGCCCGGCATGAGCCTGATGGAACATCTGAAAGTTCCCTTTAAGCGCATTCTTCTCTCGGCCGTCTATTTGGGTCTGGGCTTCATCGTGGCCGGAATCTTCTATACGCAGCTTGTCGCCTTCATTCAGGCCCCGCTCAAAACCATTGGCATGTCATTGGTCATGACTCATCCCATGGATGCCTTGAACCTGGATATTCAGGTTTCGCTGATTGGCGGCGCGATTCTGGCGTCGCCCTTCATTTTCTATCAGGTGTGGCTGTTGATTGCGCCGGGGCTTTACCAGAAAGAAAAGCGCTTTGTGGTTCCCTTTATGGCTGCCACCGTGGTACTGTTTCTTTCCGGCGCAGCCTTCGGCTACTACTGGGTTCTCCCTGGTGCGCTCAAGATATTGGTCGTTGATTTCGGGCACAATTTCACACCTGTGATCACCATCGAGGAATATGCTAACTTCTCTCTGCGGGTCATTCTGGGCCTGGGCATCGCCTTGACAATACCGGTACTCCTGCTGTTCCTGTATCTGTTACGCATCGCCCACCCGCGATTGACTGGGAAGAATCTGCCAATAACAGCCATTAGCGGATCATGCGCGGTTTCAACCAACACCCCGTCACAATTGATTTCAAACGACGAGGTGAATGACAATGATTGATCCCGCTGAAGCCATCGGCAAGGCGCGCGAGGCCGTCGCCGAACGCGCGGAGCTGCCCGGCATGAGCCTGATGGAGCATCTCGACGAGCTGCGCAAGCGCATCATCCGCTCCTTCATCTTCCTGGTCCTGGGCTTTGGCGTGGCCGGTATCTTTTATAAGCAGCTTGTCGCTTTCATCCAGGCCCCGCTCAACCACATCGGCAAGTCGCTGGTCTTCACCCACCCCATGGACCCCTTGAACCTGGACATTCAGGTTTCGCTGATCGGCGGTGCGATTCTGGCCTCGCCTCTTATCCTCTATCAGGTGTGGCTCTTCATCGCGCCGGGGCTCTACCAGAATGAGCGGCGCTTCGTGGTTCCCTTCATGGCCGCCACCGTGGGACTGTTTCTCTCCGGCGCAGCCTTCGGCTACTACTGGGTTCTGCCCGGCGCGATGCAAATCCTCATCGTGGACTTCGGAAAGAACTTCACTCCCATGGTCACCATCGAGGAGTACTCCAGCTTCTTTCTCTCCATCATCCTCGGCCTGGGCATCAGCTTTGAGCTGCCGGTGCTGATCTTTTTCCTGGCCCTCTTCGGCATCGTCACCCCTCGCTTTCTGTGGCGCAACATCCGCTACGCCATTCTCGCCGTCTTCCTGGTGGCAGCCGTCATTTGCCCCAGCCCCGACCCCTGGACCATGTGCATCTACGCCATCCCCATGCTGGCCCTTTATCTGCTGGGCATCGGCGTAGCCTGGTGGGTCCATCCCGCGCGCCGCAAAGCCAAAGAAGCCAAGGAGGCCGCAAAATGAGTTTCTCGTTTTGGAAAAGAGTCGCGACGGGGATGGTGTTTCTCGTCCCCCTCGCCGCACCCGCACAGCCCCACTTCAACGGAGCAAAAGCTCCCGCCCAGCCGCACTTCAACGGCGCAAAAGCTCTCGAATACGCCCGCCAATTCGTGGCCATCGGCCCGCGCTGGCCCACCAGCCCCGGCCACGCCAAGGCCGAAGCCTTTCTGCGCGCTCAATTGCAGCACGACCAGCTCGAAGAAGACGCCTTCACCGCCTCCACGCCCATCGGCTCCGTCCCCATGCGCAACTTCATCGTGCGCTTTCCCGGCAAAAAAGACGGCGTGATCGTTCTGGCCACCCACTACGAGACCAACTACTGGCTCAAAAACATCAACTACGTCGGCGCCAACGACGGCGGCTCGACAACTGGCCTGCTGCTGGCTATCGCCGACCAGTTGCGCGCGGAGACCGCCCACGGCAAAAAACTCGACGGCTACTCCGTCTGGCTGCTCTTCGACGATGGCGAAGAGGCCATCCAGAGCTGGACCGACTCCGACTCCCTCTACGGCACCAAGCACCTGGCCGCCAAATGGGCGCGCGACGGAACCCTGCCCAAAATCAAAGCCTTCATCCTGGCCGACATGATCGGCGACAAGGACCTCGACATTCAGCGCGAGAGCCAATCCACCGATTGGCTGGTTGCACTCGTCCGTCAAGCCGCCAAACAATTCGGCTACGAGAAGTACTTCTTCAAAGATGAGGAGTCGATCGCGGACGACCACCTGCCCTTTGTCCAGCGCGGCATCCCCTCCATCGACATCATCGACATCAACTATGGACCCAACCATAGCTATCACCACACCGACAAAGACACCATGGACAAGATCAGCGCCCACAGCCTCACCGTCGACGGCGACGTCTTCATGGAAACCATCCGCCTGATAAATCTGCGGTAAGCTGCTTTTCGGAGCATAGGGCAATGATTGCCGGCGTTTCCTGGACGTGGTGGCTCGGATTTCACGCGGTAGTAGCCGCGCTGCTGCTGGCCGACACATTGCTCCCAGGTCGCTCCGATTCGCGCCGCACCCCAACCCTCGCCTGGCTCTGGACCGCTCTGCTGGTCCTCGTCGCCACCGCCTTCGCCGCTTGGATCGCCATCGCCAAGGGCCGCCAGCCCGCCCTCGAATTCGTCGCCGGCTACGTCATTGAAGCCTTGCTCAGCGTCGACAATCTCTTCGTCTTCCTGATCCTCTTCCAGGGCTTCCGCATCTCGCCGCGCCGCCAGCACACCGCCCTGCTCTGGGGAGTGGCCGGAGCCGTCGTGCTGCGCGCGCTCTTCATCGCCGCCGGCATTACGCTTTTACATCACTTTGCTTGGATCACCTGGATCCTCGCTGTGATTCTGCTCTATGCAGCCTGGAGGCTGCTCCGCAGTGGATCAACAAACGCAGCAATCCCGGAAGCGCCCGCGGTCCTTCGTGGATTGTTTCGTAAATTGCAACCTGCACAGAGCCTGCGGCCCGGAATCAGCTCGCTGCTCCCCGTAATTCTCGCCGTCGAGCTCACCGACCTGCTCTTTGCCGTCGATTCCGTCCCCGCCGTGCTGGCCGTCTCCCACAATCCCTTCGTGGTCTACACCTCCAACATCGCCGCCATCCTCGGCCTGCGTTCGCTCTACTTTGCCCTGGCCGCGCTGCTAGACCGCTTCCGCTATCTTCACTATGGCCTGGCTGCGCTGCTGGCCTTCATGGCTCTCAAGATGCTCGTCGCCCGCTGGATCGACGTGCCCATCACGCTCTCTCTAGCGGTAATAGGAGCGATCCTGGCCGTCTGCGCGGTGATCTCCTGGCTTGCGGAGTTCAAGAGCTCAGCTGATTCCTGATTCCCGTTTCCCGGCTACGGCTTTGCTTGCAGCGCGTCAGCCGGAACCAGCGCCGTCGCTGCGTCGTCGTCCAGCGTCACCGTGCCGTTTTCGAAGGTCTGGAGCGCGTCATCGTCGGCGGCCATCGTCATCCAGCAAACTACGCCTTTCTTGAGAACGCTGCAAACCGTCTCCATGGTTCTCTTGATCTCCGGATGACCGATCAGCGAGCCGGAGGCGCGTTCAATCCACATGCTGTGCGTGCCCAGCGTATAGGTGCTGATGACCGGACTGGCGATCTCAATGTTCTTCTTCAGGCCATCATTGACGCCGGAAGCAATGCCCGGAAGATCCGTGGTGGTGAACGAGTGACCCATGCAGTCAAAGGACAGCCCCACGACCGCGATGGCGGAGGGAGGGTTGCCGTGGTGGGCCGTCAGCGGCAGTTGGAGACAAGCAGCCATCTTTGCGGCCTCGTTGCCGTACTCCCGGGCCGCCTGCTGCAACACGCTCGGCAGCATCGGCTTGGTGTCCACAACCTCCCAGTCCGGCGGGATGCTGTAGCTGAAGCCGAGATCGCTCGCGTGCGACTGTGCCTCCGCAGGTGGAGGCGGCGGGGGAATGGGAGCAATATCAGGGGTGGCGGGCGCTTGCGCCGCTAGCGGTACGGCGCAAAGGATTAGAAGCGCGGCATACAGGCGGGTTTTCATATGCGAGCCATCTTACCATAATCTCCGCGCAATAAAACATCACTCCGGGGTGACCCACCCTCGCCGCTGTCATCCTGAGCGACCCTGAGCTTGTCGTAGGGGAAGGGGAGTCGAAGGATCTGCTTCTTGGAATTTTGTGGTTAGTGTCCTGAGTCAGAAATACGCAGTGCAAAAATTGCTGTCATCCTGAGCGAACCGGGGTCCCAGGCGTACTCTTCAGCCATGGGGTGGTGAGTCGAAAGCCTGCCCTGAGCGTAGTCGAATGGGGATCTGTTGTTCTTCAATAAACTTCCAACTTGCCATGCTAGGATGGGATATTGATAACTAAATTTCTGTATCGTTCTTTTGCAATCTTCCCCGCACCCATCCATCGTGCCTTTTTCACGGCTTCTGTTGAAAGGCGTTCGACGGAACCAGCGCCGCCGCCGCATCGTCATCCAGCGTTACCGCTCCGCGCTCGAAGGTCTGCATCGCGGCATCGTCGGCCGCCAAGGCCATCCAGCAGACCGCGCCTTTCTTGAGTACGCTGCAGACTGTCTCCAATTTTCGTTTGATATCGGGGTGGGCGATTAATGTGCCCTCGGCGCGCTCGATCCAAAGACTGTGTGTGCCTATCGTGTAGGCGCCGTAGGCCGGATCCTGTATGTCGAAGCTCTTCTTCATCCCCTCGGCAACGCCCGAAGCAAAGGCGGGAAGGTCTTTATCGGTGAACGTCTGCCCAAAACAGTCGAAGGGCAACGCCACAACGACGACTACCGAGGCCGGATCACCGTGCCGGGCCGTCAGCGCTACCTGGGTGCAGGCCGCGCCTTTCCTTTCGTCCGCGCTGGCGGCCTCATTTTCCACCTTTTGCCGTACCGCGGGGAGCGTCGGTTTGGTGTCCACAACCTCCCAATCCGACGGAATGACGTAGCTGAAGCCAAGATCGCTGGTATGCGTCTGTGCGACGGGAGTACCGGCAGAAGTGGCGGGCACTTGCGCCGCGAGCGGCACGGCGCAGAGGACAAGTAAAGCGGCAAACAGACGGGTTTTCATATGGCAACCAGTCTACCACCATCCTGATTCAGTAAGTACGGGTGCCCAAGAGCCGGGGTCCACACAGACAGGTCTTTGTCTGTGGGGTGGAGAGCCGGGGTCCACACAGACAGGTCTTTGTCTGTGGGGTGGAGAGCCCGCTCTTGGGACCTGAGAAAATACGCGCACTCTACTTCAGCAGAACCCCCAGCACCGCCGCCACAATCCCCACAACCGAAAATACCATTCCCACAAACCAGTACATCCGTTTGTGCGTCAGCAGCGTGATGGAGGTAATTACCAGCCCAATCTCCAGCAGCGCCTCGCCCAGATCGTAGTGGTCGGCGCGGGCCTCGGCCTTCTCCACCTTGGCCTCCAGCGCCTCGGCCTGCTCCTGCTCTTCTTTCAGGTTTTCGGCCCATTTCTCCTGGTGGTCGGCATAGCCTTTGGCGATCTTTTTCGCGGCCTCCTTGTCGGCAATGGTCAACACGCTCAGCAGGTCGGCGGTCAAGGCTGTGTCGTTCGAGCGGATCTTGTGTGCCTGGTAATAGTTCCACTGATCCGTGGCCTTGTCCTGCGTGATGATCGCCTCGGTGTGCGTGCGATGGCCCAGCACAGTGACTATGGCTACCAGCACGGCTAATACCGTCATGGTTAACGCCACTGGCAGCATCATCTTGTCATGCTCTGCGTGCTCCGCGTGTTCCTGCAACTCCTGCACTTCATTCGCTTCCATTCGTAATCTCCTCTGTCTGAATGTAGTTGAAAATTACTTCCGCTTCCACCTTACCCCGTCCTTCGAATCCTCAATCACCACGCCCTTCTCTGCCAGCTCCCTGCGAATCGCGTCAGCCCGGCCAAAATTCCTCTGCTTCTTCGCCAGACTCCGCTCTTCCACCATCGCCTCAATCGCCGCATCCGTCAACCCTTGCCGCGCCACGAGTTCCGGAGCGGCCTCGCTGAGCCGGCCTTCCTTCTCCGCCCACTCCAACGCCCGCCGCGTGGCCTCGCCGTCTCCATCCTCCAACACGTCGAAGACCGCGTCAAAATCCTTCAGCACCACCAGAATCGCATCCCGGTCGCCGGCCTTCAGTTCTCCCTGATCCATCGCCGTATTCGCCGCCCGCAGCAGCTCGAAGATCGGCGCCCGCGCCTCGGCGGTATTCAAATCATTGGCCAGCGCGGCCAAATACTCCGCTCGCGCATTCCACGCCGCCTCCTGCAACGCCTCATTCAACCCCTCCGCAAAGCTCCCGCTCGTCAGCCGCTCCTTGAACGTCCGCAGCCGCTCCACCGCGCTGGTCGCCTCCGCCAGCCCCTCAAACGTAAAGTTGTACTGGTGCCGGTAGGGCACCGAGATCAGCGCCAGCCGTATCGCCGATGCCTTATATCCCTTCAGCAGCAGATCGCGCAGCGTATAAAAATTCCCCTCGCTCTTGGACATCTTCCGCCCGTCCACCAGCAGAAACCGCACATGCATCCAGATCCGCGCGAACTGCTTGTGCGTCACGCTCTCGCTCTGCGCAATCTCGTTCTCGTGGTGCGGAAAAATCAAATCCTCGCCGCCCGCGTGCAAATCGAAGCTCTCCCCCAGGTACTCCATCGCCATCGCCGAGCACTCGATGTGCCAACCGGGCCGTCCCCGCCCAATCGCCGTATCCCACGAAGTCTCGCCGGGCTTCGCCGCCTTCCACAGCGCAAAGTCCCGCGCCGAATCCTTCTCATACTCGTCCAGGTCCACCCGCGCCCCGTCTTCCATCCCCGACAAATCTTTTTTGCTCAGCTTTCCATACTCCGGAAACGCCGCCAGCCTGAAGTACCAGCTCCCGTCCTCCGCCTGATAGGCCGCTCCCGCCTTGGCCAGCATTTGCACCAGCTCCACCATCCGCGGAATATGATCCGTGGCCCGCGCAATCACCTCCGGCATCTCCACTCTCAGCGCTTTCATATCTTCAAAAAACGCCCGTTCAAACCGCTCCGAATACTTGCCGATGGAGATTCCCGCCGCCGCCGCGTTGTTGAGAATCCGGTCGTCCACGTCGGTAATGTTCATCACGTGGCGAAGCTTCATTCCCGTCAGCTTCAGAAACCGCCGCAGCACATCCACCTGCAAAAACGTCCTGAAGTTGCCGATGTGCCCGTAGTCGTAGACCGTCGGCCCGCAAGCATACATCCGCACCGTCTCGCCATCGGCGGGCGTCACCGGGTCCATCTCTCCCGTAAGCGTATTAAAAAGCCGTAGAGTCATCGGTCGCGCTTCTTGCTCATTCGCACTAAAAAATCAGTTGAAATTTGCTGGTTTTCGGCCTTTTTGATTGTACCAGCGCGCGATTCGGCAACGGAAAACGGTGGCTGGACCATCCATACTTGGTGCCCCATGTCCTGCTTTTGAGACATGGAAAATCACGTTCCTCATGGCGCGCCAGCGCCGCCCGCCCCAGCGTAGGTGGTCACAGGTGGCCGAAGGCAGTTGGCCCCACCGCAGGTGGCCCCAGCGCCATCGACGGATCGGCAGACAGCGCCCCATCCGCAAACTCCCCAGCCAAAAACCGTCCCCACGCCGCGGCTGCAATCATCGCCGCATTGTCCGTGGACATCGCCAGCGTCGGAAAATCCACGCGCACTCCCCGCCGCGCGGCCTCGGCGCTGAAGCGTGCGCGCAGTTCGCGATTGGCGGCCACTCCGCCGGTCACCAGAATCCGCCGCGTCCCCAGTGATTCCGCCGCCGCAAAGCTCTTCTTCATCAGGTCGCCCACAACTGCGCACTGGAAGCTGGCCACCAAATCCAGCACCTGTTGCGGACACAGCGCCAGCGCCTCTTCCTTGTTCTGCGGCAAGTGCGCCTCCGCTCCCGGCGCAAACAGCCGTGCCGCCCGCGCACGCGCCTCGCCCCGCAATCCGTGCAGCTCCACGTACCGCAGCACCGCCGTCTTGATCCCTGAAAACGAAAACATGAATCGCGGGTCGAGCCCGGCAATAGGTGCATTCTTAGCCGCCTTAGTCCGCGGGGGCTTACCGCCCAGGTGTACTTTTTGTTTGATTTGCGCGAAAGTGAACGGCACCGCCTTGGGATTGCCGTACCGAGCCAGCGCGTCGATCCACGGCCCTCCGGGATAGCCGAATCCAAGCAGTTTGGCCACCTTGTCGAAGGCCTCGCCAGCCGCGTCGTCCACCGTCCGCCCCATCAGCCGGTAACTCCACGCCCCCTGCGCCGCCCGCGCCAGATAAAGGTGCGTATGCCCCCCGGAAACGACGAGTGCTAGCGCCGCCTCTTTCTCTTCGTGACTGTCATCCTGAGCGAAGCGCAGCGGAGTCGAAGGACCTGCATTTTGTTCTATTACGCGAAGCAGCACCGCATGAATATGCCCTTCCAGATGGTTAACGGCAATCAGCGGCAGCCCCTGCGCCGCGGCCAGCGCCTTGGCATAGGTAATCCCCACCAGCAGCGCCCCCGCCAATCCCGGCCCGGCGGTCACGGCAATGGCGTCCAGATCGGCCAGAGTAATCCCCGCCTCCGCCAGCGCCGCGCGCACCACCGGCACAATGGCCCGCAGATGCTCCCGGCTGGCCAGCTCCGGCACCACCCCGCCGTAGCGCGCATGCGTCTTGATCTGCGACGCCACCACCGACGAGAGCGTTCGCGCCCCCCGCTCCACGACAGCCGCAGCCGTCTCGTCGCAAGAGGTTTCAATACCCAGGATGAGGCCGCGTCCGCTCATCTCTTTAGTTTACTCATCCGCCTCTTTCGTGAGTAGAATGTCAGGTATTGGCTTCAACACTCTGCAAGCTCATAGAAAGGACTGAGATATGCGGCTGAGAATTTGGCTCTCAATTTCCGCGCTCACGTGCATCACATGCACAGCGTTCGCGCACAAGATTCCCGATTCCGCGTGGCAAAAAGGAATTCTCAAGGACACACAAGACGAGCAAAATACCAGGGTAGTAGGCACTTTAAATGAGGGGAGCGGATCCATATATGGCGGGACCTATACCGTTCGGCACCTCCTCATAGAGACCCCGGAAATGATCTATGAAGCTGTGCCAATTAATGGAATGACACGCATCGGTCTAACCAAAGGGCGCTTTGATTTCACCGTGAATTCAACTTATCTTTTTGCGATTGAGAAATCAGAAATGTATATCCGCGATGCAAACGGCAAAGAAGGTAAATTTCGCATTGTCAAGAAGACCCTCAAGAAACCAGCATCTGCTTCTGAAACACCACATTAAAGCGTGGTCGTTGCTCTTAGAACCAGTGTGCGATTCTAGGGGCCCACATTTAACTGATTGAGAGTTCCAGATGCAGACCTTTCAGTCTTACTGCCCATTAATTGTTACCGGAACTAATCAAACTGACTTTCCTTCGTATCGTGTCTCGAATCCCTCCTTTTTTAGCTTTTTTATTGCCATGTGGGAATTCGTTGGGTCATTCGGCGCCACACACGCTGCAAACAACACTAAAGGACGCGCAGGTAGCTCTTGTCCATCGACGATTACAGTCCATTTTGCCTGCGCGCGGGTAGATTTGAATCTTTTAGTAGCTTTAATGATGTCATCCCTTGTCAGCTTCTCGACCTTTTCGCTAGCCATTTGGAGCACCTCTCCAGTATTTATACTACAATTATAATTATTATGCAACATATTATTATAAAAATGTACGCTTGAGCTTTTGCTGCCCACCCGCGTTGCCTTACCTTTAATAGCAGCCATGCTCGCCTCCACGCCCCAATTCGATGCGGCCCTCAGGATCATCGCAGCCCTGCGCGCCGCTGGTCACCAGGCTTATCTCGCCGGAGGCTGCGTCCGCGACCTGCTCCTCGGCCGTGAGCCCCTCGACTACGACGTAGCCACCTCCGCCACGCCCGACATCGTCCTCTACCTTTTCCCGCGCACCTTTGCCGTCGGAGCTCACTTCGGCGTCGTGCTCGTCGCCGAAGGTGATGAGGCAGGCAATGCAGTGACCGAGGTCGCTACCTTCCGCTCCGATGGCGCCTACTCCGATGGCCGCCATCCCGACGCCGTCCGCTACACCACCAGCGCTGAAGAAGATGTCCGCCGCCGCGATTTCACCATCAACGGCCTGCTCCTCGACCCCTCGCGGTTGCCAGACTCATTTTTCAGCACGCCCCAACAAACGTTCGCCGTCCGCGAAGGACTGATCGACCACGTAGGCGGCCTCGCCGACCTCGACGCCGGCATCATCCGCGCCATCGGCCAGCCCGGCGAGCGCTTTGAAGAGGACCATCTGCGCATCTTGCGCGCCGTCCGCTTCGCCGCGCGTTTCGGTTTCCGGATCGAACACGTCACAACCGCCGCCATGCGCCGCCTCGCCCCCAAAACCACAGCCGTCAGCCGCGAGCGCGTCCGCGACGAACTGACCAAGATGCTCACCGAGGGCCATGCCCGCCGCGCTTTCGAATTATTAGACGAAACCGGCCTCCTCGCCGAACTCCTCCCCGAAGTTGCCCGCATGAAGGGCGTCGAACAACCCCCGCAATTTCATCCCGAAGGCGACGTCTGGACACACACTCTGCTGCTACTCGCGCAACTCGACGCAGGCTGTCCGCTCACCCTCGCATGGGGCGCGCTCCTCCACGATGTCGGCAAGCCGCCCACTTTCCGCCTCGCCGACCGCATTCGCTTCAACGGCCACGTGGAGGTGGGCGTGGCCATCGCCGCGGACATCTGCCGGCGCTTCCGCTTCTCCAACGACGAAACCCATCAAATTCTCTCGCTCGTCGAGAATCACATGCGCTTTGCCGACGCCCAGCACATGAAGGCCTCCACCCTCAAGCGCTTCTTCCGCCTGGAAAACTTTCCCCAGCACCTTGAGCTGCATCGCATGGATTGTCTGGCCGGCAGTGGCAACCTCGACCACTGGAACTTTGTCCGCGAGCGTTATGCATCCATGCCCGAAGAAGCCATCCGCCCCGCGCCGCTCGTCTCTGGCCGTGAACTTATCGCCGCCGGCTACACTCCCGGCTCCGCCTTCAAGGAGATGTTGCGCGCCGTCGAAGACGCGCAGTTAGAAAGCGCCATCACCACGCCTGCCGAAGCGCTAACCCTGCTCCGCAACCGCTTCCCGCTCAAATGACTCGCAAACCCCGCGCAGCGGGAGCCAATCTGCTTACTGCTCCCTTCTTCCGCCACAAAGCCAACTCCATCCTTTCGCTCCATGCTCCGCGAGCAGTACAATTCGAACGAATAAGTTTCTCAGAGGAGATTCCCGATGAAGACGTTCCTTAAGCTCGTCCTTTTACCGCTTCTGGCCCCGGCCATGCTGGCGCAGCGCCCCTGGCAGGAGATCACGGTGCCCTCGGTCTCCGAGGTTGCCTCAAACTTCAAGGCGCCCCCGCGCGAGTATGGCGCCATCCAGCCCTTTGCCAGTTGGAACGGCGCAGACCCTCAGGAAGTCCGAGCGAGAATCGTCCGTGACTTCGACCGCCTCTCGGCCAACGGCGTCTTCATCGTCAATCTGTCGCCGGGACGCAGAGCCCCGGGCGAGGGCAAGTACCTTTCGCCGGAGCACATGGACCAGGTGAAGTTCACCGTCGCCGAGGCGGCCAAGCGCAATATGCGCCTGTGGATTCAGGACGAGTCGGATTATCCCAGCGGCTTTGCCGGCGGTTATATCAGCGAGCGCTACCCGCAGCTCGGCATGCAGGATATTGTCGCGGACATACAGGTGCGTGTGCAGCCCGGCCAGACGCTGACCATGCCCGTCCCTCCCGACACGCTGGCCATCATGGCCATCGAGACCGATAGAAACAAACAGATCAAGCAGGTGATTCCCATCCCCGTTCCTGCCGACCTGCAGCTCAAGTGGCTCACTCCCGCCGAAGGCTCCACGCCCCGCGAGCCTCATTACGACTGGCAGGTCCAGTTTGTGCGCCACGTTTATCTCAGTTCGCCCACGCGAAACTTCAATCGCGCCGACGGAACCCGCGCTAAAGACGCAACCTACTCGATCATCGACTACCTCGATCCCAAAGCCACCGACGCCTTTCTCTCCATCGTGCATGAAACCTACAGAAAGGCCGTCGGCGACCAGTTCGGCAAGATCGTCCTCGGCTTCTTCGGCGATGAGCCCGACTGGAGCAACGGCATTCCCTGGACGCCCACGCTGCTGGAGCAGTTCAAAGCGCAGAAGGGCTATGATCTAACACCCTATATTCCGCTGTGGTTTTCGCACCAACCCACCGAGCAGTCGCGGCGCGCCAATGCCGACTACTACGACGTGTGGAGCGGCATCTTCCGCGGCTCCTTCTTCGGCGAGCAGGCCGCGTGGGCCAAAAAGTACAACGTGGAGTACCTCGTCCATCTCAATCACGAAGAGACCATGCTGGCTCTCGAGCACAGCGAGGGCGACTACTTCCGCGACGAGCGCTATGTGCAGGTGCCGGGAATCGACAACCTCGACCAGCTCATTCCGAGTTTGGTGCATCAGCCCGACGGCGTTTGGAACATCAACAACAACTTCCCCAAGCTGGCCTCCTCGGCGGCGCATCTCTTCGGCAAGCCGAAGGTATGGGCTGAGGAGGGCGGTGGAGTCGGAGTTGACGGCAAGTACCAGTTGGATTTTCAAGCGGTGCGCGGCGTGAACGCGCTGCAGATCCGTGTTCCCGTCCTGCAACGCGGTCCCACCGGCGAGGCAGCGGCCGGCCCGCCGCCTCCGGTGCCGCCGCAGGCTCCGATGATTGCCTGGTATGCCAATCGCGCCGGTTATCTGATGGCCATCGGCCTCCCCGCCGCGCAGGTCGCCCTCTACCATCCTGGAAACAGCATCTGGATGGGCGGCGATGATGCGCAGGAATCCGACCGCAGCACCACCAAGCTCGGCTGGCAGCTCTTCGAACACCAGGTGGATTGGGATTACTTCGATGAGCAGTCTCTCTCTTCCGTCGCCACTCTGGAGAACGGCGGCTTCAAAAATCTTAGCGGCCAGGTCTACAAAGCCATCGTATTGCCCTCCATGACTGTCATCACGCGCACCGGCCTCGAGCGCCTGCATGCCTTTGCAAAATCCGGCGGCAAGGTGATCTTCGTCGGCAAGACCCCGCGCCTGATCGTGGATCGTACTTTCATGGACGCCAAAGATGTGCCTGACCTCAGCTTCGCTACGCTGATTGAGCCTTCCGGCGATATTACGCCGCAAGTCCTCGCAGCGCTTCCTAAACCGGACGTAACACTGGATGCCGCGTTCCCCCGGCTTACTTACACCCACCGCGCTTGGAGCGACGGCGACATGTACTACTTCTTCAATGAAAGCGACAAGCCGGAGTCGCGCGTGGCCACCATCGCCGGACACGGCAAGGCGCAGGTATGGGATCTGGGCACCGGCGAGATTCATCTCCTGGCAGCCGCGACCTACGAAAGCGATGCGGTGAAGATTCCCCTGACCTTCGGGCCTTATGAAGCCAAGGTGATTGTGGTTGGGCCGCTGCCTAAAGGCGTTGCCGTGCCGGAGCCGTCCTTTGCCGCCGGCAATCCTCTCATAGAGCTGAGCGGAGATTGGCAGCTCGATCTGAACGGCAAGCAGTTGACCACCACTCTGAAATCGTGGGAGGAGCTGGGCGCGACCTTCTTCGCCGGCCCGGCCTCTTATCACCGGCAGTTCACCGCCGCCCGGCCGCCCGCCCACAAGCACGTCTATCTGGAGATTGCCCGTGTCAACGACTATGCGCGCGTCACGCTCAACGGAAAAGAGTTGGGCGCACGCTCATGGCAACCCTATCGCTGGGACGTCACTCATGCTCTGAAGGCAGGCTCAAACGATCTGGTAATCGAGGTGGACGCAACGCCGGCGCGTCAAAGTCCGTTTAATCCGCCATCGCAGCATTCCGAGTCATCAGGTTTGCTAGGCCCGGTCCAGTTGGTAGTGCGTTGAAGTGTCAGGCTGCTTCGGCCTCCTTGTCAGGTCGCTGGCCGGCCCTGGTTCTATATCAAGGTATCGAGCAAGGGCCGGTTCGCAACATTATGTAAATGGACTCGCTGGCGGTTTTTACTGAATTGTTTCTATGGGGGATTGTATGAGCAACGAACGAACTGGATGCGGGCTTACGAGGCGGCAAATGATCAAGGCGGCGGCGATGGTTGCGGGAGCCGCGGCAGTGCGGCCAATGATGGCCGGCGGTGTGCAGGTGCGTGTATTTGATGTGGCGAAGTACGGCGCGGTGGGAGATGGTCAAACGCTGGACACTCCGGCGATACAGAGAGCTATCGATGAGGCTGCGGCGTATGCAGGCAAGGCGCAGGTGCTGGTGCGCGGTGGAAAAAAGTATCTGACAGGTACGTTGCAGTTGAAGGGAAATATCGATTTCCATCTGGCGGATGATGCCGAGTTGCTGGCAAGCCTGCGGCCAGAGGATTACTTAGGAGGAAGGTCAAACGCTTCGGATTCTGACAAGATGGGAGCTATGACCGATGCGTTGATTATGGCCAATGGAGCGCAGGGGCTGAAGATTTCCGGGACCGGGACGTTGCGGGGACGGGCGACGGAGTTCATGAAAGAGTATGACAAAGTGAACGAAATCTGGCTGCCGAAGGAGTGGCGGCCAAAGATGTTTGTGCTGACCTCGTGCCGGGATCTTGAAGTGAGGGATATTACCTTCGCGGAGGCCCCGAACTGGGGGTTGCATATGCTCGGATGCGATGGGGTTCTGGTGGACAACGTGAAGGTGCGGAATCTGCTGGATGTTCCTAACTGCGATGGCATCGATCCCGACCACTCGCGGCACGTGGAGATCAGAAACTGCGCGATTGCGTGCGGGGATGACGGAATAGTAGTGAAGGCTAGCCGGCAGGCAAAGGATTTCGGGCCGTCGGCGAATATCAGCGTTCGAGATTGCGTTATAGAAACGCAGGACGCAGGCTTGAAGATCGGCACGGAGACGACTTCCGATGTGCATGATGTGACCTTTGAGCATTGCCAGATCAAAACCAGCTCGCGTGGTCTATGTATTCAACTGCGGGACGAGGGAAGCGTCTACAATATCCGCTTCAAAGATATTACCTTTGAGTCGAGGTTTTTCTCTGACCCTTGGTGGGGAAGAGGCGAGGCAATCTCGTTTACGGCGATTCCGCGCACGCCGGATTCCAGGCTGGGATCCCTGCACCATATTACGGTCGAGAATGTGACAGGCCGTGCGGAAAACAGTGTAAGAGTGCGTGGAAGCGAAGCAAGCCGGCCGCATAACATTGTGCTGGACCGCGTGGACGTTACATTGGACCGCTGGACCCGTTACAAGGGGGGAGTCTATGACAACCGGCCCACAAAGGTGCTGACGCCAATCGAGCCGCATGAGACGGCGGGATTCAGCATCGACGAGGCAGACAACGTGACGCTGCGGGATTGCAAGCTGAGGTGGGGCGCGAATCGTCCGGAGTATTTTGGACAAGCGGTGCAGACAAAGAATGTGACAGGACTGAAGGTGGTGCGGTTTGCGGGAGAGGATGCGCGGCCAGGTCAAGCGAAAGGGGGCGCGGAGTGATGCGAGCGCAAAGGTATGCGGCAGTTTTTACGGCGATATTCCTGGTGAGTGCGGCTTTGCAGGCACAGCAGATGCGTCCGGTGCAGCCTCCTCCAGTGTTGCGGACGGAGCGCGTGGGAACGGCTCCTCCACCGGCCCAGATCTTCAAGGTCTTCCAGTTTCCCGCCGACAAGATTCCCCGCATCGATGGGGATGACAGCGACTGGGCAATGGTTCCTGAGAGCTACTCGATTGGCCTGGATCAGATGCGCGACGATGAGCATATATATGACAAGCCTGACCCCAAAGAACTGGATGTACATGTAAAAGTGGGCTGGGTAAAGGGATTGAACCGGCTGTATTTTCTGTACGAGGCCTATAAAAACTTCTGGGACTTTGCCGATCCCGGCCTGCACAACGACACCTTCGAGATCGTGGTGGATGGCGACAGGTCCGGCGGGCCGCTGATTCCTCAGTTCAGGAACAATGCGGACCAGGATGAGTGGGACGCGCATTTTTCCATGCATGGCGTGCAGGCGCAGAACTACCACATCATGACGCCCTCCGAAGGCAAGGACTGGGCGCTGGCCTGGGGATGCCAGCCGTGGATTAAGGAATTGCCGTGGGCCAACCATGCGCAGAAATATAGCTTCAAACATGGTGAAAGCGGCAAGTACGTGCTGGAGTTTTATATCACTCCATTTGACTACGCCGGTTGCGAGGGGCCGCAGCGGGCGGTCGAGTCCGAGTTATATGAAAACAAAATTATCGGGCTCTCGTGGGCGGTGATCGACTACGACGGAAAACCGCATAACAATGGCTTCTGGAACTTGGGCACTGAGCACACCATGTACGGGAATGCGACCTTGCTGCGGGAGTTCAGGCTGATGCCGCTGGAACCGGAATTTCAGAAAGCGATTGAGGCCAGATGGAGTTTCAAGGTTCTGGATATGAAACGGCGGCTGGTGGCCTTTGAGGATGAGTCGGTGGGAACAGTGACCAGTTGGCGATGGGATTTTGGAGACGGTACCAGCTCCGCGGAGCAGCATCCGATTCATGCCTATGCAAAAGCCGGACAATATGTTGTGGTGCTCTACGTTGAGGGGCCGGCGGGTAAGTCGCGGATGTCGAAAATCTGGGACGTGACCGTGCGTTAAATCCCTGACCGCGCTGTGATCTGATTGAAAGGCAACAACCATGAATCTCCATCGCATTTGTTCAACGATCGGGCTGTTTTTTGCTGTCGCTTGGTTTTCATGCTTGCCGGCCGCGGCCTCACCGGCGCACACCGTTCACTCGCCGGATGGAAAGATCGCCATCACCATCCACGCCGACGCCCCCCTGGGTTACAGCATTACGGTGGACGGCAAGCCGCTCTTGCTGCGCTCCCGCCTGGGGCTGGAACTGGCCGGCGGCATAAAACTCGGCGCGCGGCCCGTGGTGCGCAGCCAGGTGCGAACCTCGGGCGACAACCGCTGGGATAACCCCTTCGGCAAGAACCGCGTGGTCAGGGATCACTATAAAGAGATGACCCTGATGCTGAAGGAAGGCGATCTCACCTTTGCCGTCGTCGCTCGCGCCTACAACGACGGCGTGGCCTTCCGCGTCGTTCTTCCGCGCCAGCAGGGGATGGATTCTTTCACCATCACGCGCGACGCCACGGAATTCACCTTCCCCGAAGACGAACCCATCTGGGCGGGCTGGAACAACGCCGAAGGCCCCAGCCGTCCCGAGGGCGGATTCATCGGCTCGCAGGAGTGGCAGTACCGCTCCGCGAAGCTCTCCACCATGAATCCTCAATTCAAATATGGGCTGCCCTTCCTGGTGCAAACCCCCGCGGCCTATGTCGCCATCACGGAATCCGACTTGCTCGACTGGTCCGGCATGTGGCTGGCCGTCAAAGCCGGAGACGCGAATACGCTGCAAACCGAACTCGCTCCTCCGATTCCCGCGCAGCCATGGCCGCCGCGCCTGCCCTCGGGGGCGATGGCCCCGGCGGAGAATACCGCGCCAGCGCCTGAAGGCGAGATGCAGAAAGGCCTGGTCGTCGCCAAAACGCCGCACAACTCTCCCTGGCGAACATTCATCATCGCCCGCAAACCTTATGAGCTGATTTCGAGCGACCTGGTCTTGAACCTTGCCACCCCCAGCCAGATCGCCGACACATCCTGGATCAAGCCCGGCATGGCCTCCTGGGGATCGTGGTGGTCCGCCATGGGAAAGAACGATCTTCCCACGCTTAAGACATACATTCAGCTTGCCGCCGACATGGGCTGGCCCTATCAATTGTCGGAGATTGGCGACAAGTCGATTGTGCCGGAGCTGGTTCAGTTCGCGAAGGAAAGAAACGTGCGCGTCTGGTTGTGGTTCCACTTCAACGACTTCATCGACAGTGCCGTCTATAAGAGAGACTTCCCCATGTACGCGAAATGGGGCATCGCGGGTTTGAAGATCGACTTCATCGATCGTGACGACCAGTGGGCTGTCAACTGGTACGAAGACATCGCGAAAACGGCGGCCGAAAATCATTTACTGATCGATTTTCACGGCGCCTTCAAGCCCACCGGACTGGAACGCACCTGGCCGAATCAGATTACGCGCGAGGGCATTCAGGGCAACGAATACAACAAGTGGAGCGCCAGGGAAACGCCCGAACACAAGGCCACGCTGCCCTTTACGCGTGCTCTGGCCGGCCCCGCAGACTACACGCCGGGAAGCTTCATCAACCGGCAGCCCTCGCAGTTTCAGATTACGCAGGCCAACCCGCAGGTGCATGGCACTCAGGCGCAAGGCACGCGCTCAAGCGAACTGGCGATGTTCATCCTTATCGCCAGCCCCTTCACCGTCGCCTGCGATTCGCCCGATCACTACAGGAATGTGGACGGCTCTTATCAGCTTGGCATGGATTTTCTGAAAGGTCTGCCGACTGTTTGGGATGAAAGCCGCGGACTGGCCGGCGAGGTGGGAAAATATGCAGTCGAAGCGCGGCGCAATGGGAAGAACTGGTATCTGGCCGCGATCTCCGGCGGCGAAGCTCGTGAGTTGCCAGTGCCGCTGAAATTCCTCGGCAGGGGCAACTGGAAGGTTACCCTCTGGGAGGATGCGTCCGACAGCGGCCAGAACGCCGAGCACCTGGTTAAAGAGGAAAAGACCGTGCGCTCCTCCGGCACGCTGCAACTGATGCTGGCGCCCTCGGGCGGCACTGTGGCAATCTTTTCGAGGCAACCCTGATCGTGCGGCATGGGCTATGCAGAGGCCTTGGCTGCTCGCAGTTGCGCAACCTCATCCAGGATGCGATGCGCGAGGCCGGACTTTGATTGCGCCGGGTAGGCGGCTTCGCGCGTCGCGGTGATGAAGGTGGCGGCGTTCTCTTCCGAGTCGAAGCCCAGGCCGGGTTGGGAGACATCGTTGGCGACAATTGCATCCGCGCCTTTGCTCTTCAGCTTCTCTTTGGCGTTGCGGATGAGTTCTTGTGTGTCGCTGGCAGTCTCGGCGGCAAAGACAATGAGCAATGTGCCGGGGTTGCGGCGGGCCGCGACGCTCTGCGCGATGTCTTCCGTGGGCTCAAGCGTGAGCGTCAGCGGGCCGCTGCGTTTCAGCTTCTGCGGAGCGGCGGCCGCGGGGCGGAAGTCGGATACTGCGGCGGCTTTAATGACCAAAGTAGCTTGCGGCAGATGGGCCATTACGGCGGCGTGCATCTGGCTGGCGGTTGTCACGTCGATGCGTTCGCAGCCTGCGGGCGCGGCAAGCGCGGTGGGCGCGCTGATAAGGATGACCTTTGCGCCGCGCGACCTGGCGGCTTCGGCCAGCGCATAGCCCATGCGGCCGCTGGAGCGGTTGCCGATAAAGCGCACCGGATCGATGGGCTCGCGCGTGCCGCCGGCGGTGATCAACACCGTTTCACCGGCGAAATCGTTCTCATTGACGCGCTGAATCCGGGCGAGAACGGCATCTGCGATCTCGTCGATCTCGGCCAGGCGCCCGCTGCCGGTCATGCCGCAGGCCAGGTACCCGCTGCCCGGCGCGATAATTTCCACGCCTCTCTGGTTCAGTGTGGCGAGATTGGCCTTCGTGGCGGCGTGGTTCCACATGTTCACGTTCATCGCCGGGGCAACCATGACCGGCGCGGTGGTGGCCAGATACAGGGTCGAGAGAAAATCGTCGGCCAGGCCGTGCGCGAACTTAGCCAGGGTGTGCGCGGTGGCCGGCGCAACCAGCAGCAGGTTGGTAGACTCAGCCTCGGAGATGTGCTCGATGGAGCCGCCTTCGTACGCATCCGTCTCCCACATTGAAGTGATGACCTTGTGTCCGGTGAGCGCGGCGAAGGTGAGCGGGCGGACAAACTCTTCGGCGGCACGCGTCATCACCACATGCACATCGAGCGCGTGCTGCTGCAAGGCGCGAACCAGTTCGGCGGATTTGTAAGCCGCAATGCCGCCGGTGACTCCGAGCGTGACTTTGAAGGGAAGCGGGCTAGGCATGATCTGCTCCTATAAGGTGGTTGTCTATCAGGCGCGTTTCGCCCAGGCGCGCGGCAACGGCGATCAGTGCGCCGAGTGTGGTATTCGTCAGCGGCAGCAGCGTATCGGGATCAACCACGGCGGCGTATTCCACGATGACTGAGGGCTCGGTTGCCAGCATCTGCTGCATGGTTCTAATCAGCGCCTGTGAGTTGCGTTCGCCGTGTGCGTGGAGATCGGCGGCGGCCATCAGTGAACGGTGCAGAATTGTTGCGCGTGCGCGCTGCTCCGTCGTCAGATAGCGGTTGCGCGAGCTGAGGGCCAATCCGTCCGCCTCGCGCACAATGGGACAAGCGACGACTTGCACAGGAAAATTCAGATCGCGAACCATGGCGCGCAAGACGGCCAACTGCGCGGCATCCTTCTGTCCGAAGTAAGCGCGGTCGGGCGCGACGATGTGGAAGAGCTTGGCGACGATGGTTGCGACTCCGCGAAAGTGGCCGGGGCGGTGTGCGCCGTCCAGCCGGTCGCTGATGCCGGCCACTTCAACAAAAGTAGTCGCGCCGGCGGGAATCAGCGTTTCGGCTGTGGGTGCGAAGAGAATGTCAATGCCGGCTGCGGTGAGCGCGGCGCAGTCGGCCTCAAACGTGCGGGGGTAGCGGCTAAAGTCTTCGTTGGGACCGAACTGCAGCGGATTCACGAAGATGCTGACGGCCACGTGCGTGCAATCACGCTTCGCCGCGGCGATGAGCGAGAAATGGCCGGCGTGTAATGCGCCCATGGTGGGCACAAGCGCGAGTGTGCCGCCACGTCGCAGTTCGCGTGCGGCGCTTTGCATCTCGGCAATGGCGGTCAGAACGTCCATAATTATCGTGTACTCATTCCTCTCGTTACGCGGCGTCGTTCGCATTACAAAGTAGAGGTATTTCTTAAACCGGCTTTGTGTCAGGGCACGACTTCACAGATCGCAGAAAAAAGCATTCGGAGTAGCAAGAAGTGTCAGGGCACGACTTCAGTCGTGCCGAAAGATGTCCAATCAAACAGAGGGCTTTAGCCCCTGAGGGAATGCTGACCGCAATCATGTCTTAACCAAAACCTCCTCAGAAGGACAGCCTATATTGGCTGATACGCAAATCAAACCCGAAATTTTTATTTTTGGCTGCGTTTGATCGGCTCGCGTTGCAAAAGCTCCGTACTGGCTTCGCCGGGAAGGTGGTAGCTCTCGCCATCGGCGGGGAAGGCGCCGCCGCGGACATCGCTCGCATAATGCTGGATGGCTTCGCTGATGAGCGCGGACGCGTCGGCATAGCGGCGGACAAACTTGGCGGGAGTTGCGCCGGTGAGATTGACAAGATCGTGGAAGACCAGTATCTGCCCGTCGCACTCCGGTCCCGCGCCGATGCCGATGGTGGGAATAGCCAGCGCGGAGGTGATCTGGCCGCCCACTTCGCGGGGAACGCACTCCAGCACGATGGCCATGGCGCCGGCGGCCTCCAGTGCCTGCGCGTCGGCGATAAGGCTGTCGATAGCGGAGGCGGTTTTACCCTGCACGCGGTAGCCCAGGCGATGCACCGACTGCGGCGTGAGGCCGATGTGGCCGACCACGGCAATCTCCGCTTGCGTGAGCGCGGCAACCAGAGCAGCGCGATTGCGGCCGCCTTCGATCTTCACCGCTTCCGCGCCCGCCTCCTTGATGAAGCGCGTCGCGTTGCCGATGGCCTGCTCGGTCGAGGAGTGGTAGGAGCCGAAGGGCATGTCGGCCACCAGCAGGGCGCGGCGCACCCCGCGGCGCACGGCGCGCGTGTGGTGCAGCATCTCCTCCATGGTGACGGGGAGTGTGCTGTCGTAACCCAGCACCGCCATGCCCAGCGAGTCGCCCACAAGAATCACGTCAATGCCGGCCTGGTCGATAATCCGCGCAGTGGGATAGTCGTAAGCGGTGAGCGCCGTAATCGGCTGGCGGACTTGTTTTCTGTCAAGAAGGGTTTGCGCGGTGACTTTCTCCGCAGGGGCAGATTCTTCCCGGGCGGGAAGTTGGATAAGACTCATGATCATTCTCCAGTGCAGCTCCGCAAGCAGCGCGGATGCTACCTGATAAGTACAACTCCAGTATACGTCTTACGCGAGAGGAGCTCCAACCAGCACCATCCTGATCAAAGCCCCTCCTGCATTACCTTCCCTTACTTCGCCTTCGGTCCAGCCGCCCGAATCGCCTCCGAAGCGTCGAACTGCTTGAAGTTTGCCTCGAAGCGCGCCGCCAGCTCCGCTGCCGTCTTGTCGTAAGCCGCCTTGTCGGCCCACGAGTTGCGCGGATTCAGAATCTCCGCCGGAACATCCGGGCAGCTCACCGGAATGTTCAGCCCAAACGCCGGCTCGGTTTGAAACTCCACCCTGCTCAGCCGCCCATCCAGCGCCGCATTCACCAGCGCCCGCGTAATCTTCAAACTCATGCGCTTGCCCACGCCGAACTTCCCGCCGCTCCATCCCGTGTTCACCAGCCAGCACGAAGCCTTATGCTTCGTCAGCCGCTTGCCCAGCATCTCCGCATAAACCCGCGGCGCCAGCGGCAAAAACGGCGCGCCGAAGCAAGCCGAAAACTCCGGCTCCGGGTCCTTGCCCATCCCCGCCTCGGTCCCCGCCAGCTTCGCCGTGTACCCCGACAAAAAGTGATACATCGCCTGCTCCGGCGTCAGCAGCGAAATCGGCGGCAGCACGCCAAACGCATCCGCCGCCAGGAACATCACATTCCGCGGATGCCCCCCCACTCCCGGAATCACCGCGTTCTCGATGAAGTCCACCGGGTAAGCCGCGCGCGTATTCTCCGTCAGATGAATGTCGAAATAATCCGGCTTCCGATCCGCGTCCAGAATCACATTCTCCAGCACGCTCCCAAAGCGAATCGCCCTGAAAATCTGCGGCTCGAACTCCTCGGTCAGGTTCACGCACTTGGCGTAGCAGCCGCCCTCAAAGTTGAAAATCCCGGTCGGCCCCCAGCCATGCTCGTCGTCGCCAATCAGCCGCCGCGCCGGGTCCGCCGAAAGCGTTGTCTTGCCCGTGCCGCTCAGCCCGAAAAATAGCGCCGTCACCCCATCCGCGCCCACATTCGCCGAGCAGTGCATGGGCAGCACATCCTTATTCGGCACAATAAAATTCATCACCCCGAAGATCGACTTCTTCATCTCGCCGGCGTACTTCGTCCCGCCAATCAAAATAATCTTGCGCGTAAAATCCGCCAGAATAAACGCCTTGGAATTCGTCCCATCCCGCTCCGGCACCGCCTCAAACTCCGGCGCCGCCACCACAATAAACTCCGGCACATGCGTCGCCAGCGCAGCCGCCTCCGGCCGCACAAACAGATCCCGCACAAACAGCGCGTGCCACGCATACTCGCTGATCACCCGGATCGGCAGCCGGTATGTCGCATCCGCCCCGCAATACAAATCCTGCACAAACAGCTCGCGGCCCTTCAGGTGCTCCACCACCCGCTCCAACAGCGCCCCAAACTTCTCCGGCACAAACGGCTTGTTCACCTTGCCCCAGTCCACGCAGCCGTGCGTCACTGCGTCGTCCACGGTGAACTTGTCCTTAGGACTGCGCCCCGTCCGCGCCCCCGTCACGGCCACCAGCGCGCCATTGGACGCCAGCCGCCCCTCGCCCCTAACCAGCGCCGTTTCAACCAGTTGCGCCATAGGCAGGTTGGCATGAACCCGCTCCCCAGCCGCCAGCGCCTTCACCGCTTCCACTCCAGATAGATTTGCCATCGACAGAATTCCCTCCGCCCGAAAAGTTTAAAAAATGACCGATAATCCATTGTGCCATCCGGACCGCATTGTGGGAAGGGGGGAGGGGACAGGGGTCAGGGAATAGGGATCAGGGAACAGTTCCGGCCTGGAAAATGGTGCGCTTGAAGTTACCGGTTTTTGCAAAATGTGAAGCTAGAACGCACTGGTTTTGGGAAAACGGTCAGGGGGCAAAGAGCAGGGAGTAGGGAGTAGGGAGTAGGGAGTAGGGAGTAGGGAGTAGGGAGTAGGGAGTAGGGAGTAGGGACTAGGGACTAGGGAGTAGGGAGTAGGGATTAGGGACCGGAAAAACACGACTCGGCCCGATCAGCACTTCGTCAGGTATTTCAAACGCGGTGATGCTGCGCGAGAATCCTATCCGGCTTCTCTCCAGGCCAGCAGGACGATGCGGCGGTCGTCTCCCTTGTCCCAGCCTCTTGTTCCTTTGTTGTCAAAGTAATTCTTGACATCCTCTCCGATATACTCCGGGACTCGATTCGACCGAAGAAGTTCTGAAAGCGTCTCAATCTCACTGAGAGAAAGCTCTTGCACAACCTCACTGGCATTGCAGAGCAGTTCTATCGCCTGGAGTGTCCTGCGGCAGCCTTTGGTCCTGATGTTTGCCAGAAAATAGTCCCGGACTTCCTCTTTGAGACGCCAGAATTGGCTGAGAGCCCGTTTTGCAGCCGACAGCCCTCCCCTCGGATTGATTTCATTCAGCTCTTCGTCGGGTGTATCCTTTAGTCATTCGTGCAACAGGTGCGTCAAAATTAAGATCTGAGTGATCGAAACGTAATCCGGCAATTGATTGGATGCTGGAGTTGTCGAGTTGCCCGGAAAGGATATTATGCCCAGCGAAATACGCCTTGGCACCTTACAACAAGCGCAGGAAAGCAGCGACGATGAACTCCAAGCCTGGTGGGCTGAGTTTGGAATAGAGGATATTGGCTACAAGATTCCTAAAGACTACAGCTGGTCAGACTGGTATTGTATAGTGGTTTCGGAACTTATCTATCGCGGATTCTGCTTCCAAAAGGAAAATGGCATAGAATGTGCTGATCGAGGTCTTTCCGTGGCGGACATGTGCCCCGGTTGTAAGATGTACTGGATAAAAGCAGCTTGGTTGGCAGGCAAGACTATAGAAGATTGGATTGCGGAATGTTCCGTCTAAGTCCTTAAGGGCAGACACACGGACATTCTTTGGAAATTCAACGGTAATATTCGAAATCGTATAAATACACAGGAGATCTTCAAATGAGCAATCTGTAAACGCCTCTCCCACAGAACTCCAAATACCCTAAATCACGTAGAACTTGTAATTGCTGTCTCACCTTGGCGCGGATATTGTTGTTCTCCGGGTACACAGCAGTGAATAAATTTTCCTTCGCATAAACTTCACTGAGTGAAAACTCTTGTTGATTGAGACCGCGAATTATCTGCAGACTGAGCGTCGTCCAACCCCTGGCTGACGGCGCAATCTCTTTCAGGCCATCGAATCGGCGGAAAGCCGACCGAACCAAGCACGGCTCACAGAGCTGTCCACCCCCAACAACCGATATCCGCGCATCCAGCGCAATCTGGTCGAGTTGGATGTTGCACCCGACCCAGCCGGCTCGTCTGGCTTTTGTTGATAATGGATTTCGTCGTACTATGACATTAGGGGTTAAGAAGAGATGATGAATCGCAATCAGGCTTTGAATCCTCCACTCATTATTCCGCATAAGCATCATCAGAGTTGGTACTGTACCATCGAGAATACGATTCATCAGTGGTTCGTAAGCACCGTCAACAATTGTTCGCCCCAAACGATGGTGAGTGGCCTTCAACTCATAGCTCTGTCGACAAGATGGGCAAATAAAATCCGTTGCCTTTGTGTTAGCTCTTGTTGCGGTCAATCTGTCACTATCGCAAGCAAGGCAGTAGCCGTTGGATAGGAACCAGGACTCAGAAATTACCCGCGTCTTTTGTGCCTCGCTTGTATAGCTGTCGGCAATGGATGTGTCGCAACTTAACAGCATGAATTAAACACCTTCTCGGTAGCGTTGCGTGGAAAGATTCGGATTTCCATCCCAAGTGCATTCAAGCTATTCATACCTCTTATGCTATGAGACATTCAATGATATTCGGAGACCCACTTCATTTACTGGTAGCTAATGCCCCATCGCTAAAATACTCATCCATCCGACGTTGGTACTCCCAACAGGAAGGGCACGCCGTTGGTAGGTTACGTTCAAGGCAATCCTCTCCTTCAACGAGATTCGTGCAATCAGAGGGTATATCGGCTGGCCAATCTACATTTACCCAATTCTCAAAAACACTTCCATTCATGGCATCCCCCTTTGGGCTTTTACTTCAATTTGCTTCACTCAAAGACCAGCGTAATCAATCCTATTCTATGCTTCCGGAGGGAGCAGGGGCCTTCAGGCCCCTGAATATAGCAGTTCAATACGAGGCCTTTAGGCCCGGGCCTTATCCCCCACTGGTTATACAGCCTTGTAAGTGAAGAGGAATGGGGTCCAACGGTCCACATGTAGCAGAGCTGAACGGATAATCTTGCGGCGTAACCACAAGCCCCCGCCGCACCGGGTTCTCCTCGATATACCGCACACAGCTCAAGAACTTCTCTTCCGTCGAGATCTGGCTTTCGTTGAAGCTACGTGTCCACACATCGAGCTTGCTCTTCAAGCGGAAGGAGAAGCCGCCCTTGATGAACTGCATGGCCTTTTCAAGCGAAACATCCGGGGCAGGCGTGATCAAAATGTGAAAATGGTCCGGCATGATGACGTATGCGTGCAAGAGAAATTTTCCCTGATTGTGATAGTCGAGGATGGTTTGCTTCAGTAATTCCGCCGTGGCCGTGACCTGAAAGAGGCTGCGGCGTTCAGCCGTCACAGCGGTAACCAGATATGTCCGTGTTTCTTGGGGCGCGAGCCGCATCTCAGCAGGATAAACGAAATGCCCGTGGCTAAAGCCATATTTATTACAGCCTGCTTTCAGGGGGCTGAAGTCCCCTGTTCCCTCCGACACTTTTCATGGGCTGAAGCCCCCTGTTCCCTCCGATACTTTTCATGGGCCTGAAGGCCCCTGCTCCCTCCGCTTTTTTTCGTGGGCCTGAAGGCACCTACTCCCTCCATTAGGGAAGCGATCGAATTGCGGCTTATGCCACGCGGAGAGTTTCCCCCAGCGGCTAAACCCCGATGATTGGGTTGATGACGCGGACACGAATGGGTGTGTCCAGGGGACGGCCCCAAAACTCGGCTTCGCGAAATGTGGAAGCAAGAAACTTGCCACGCTGCTGGTAGGCCTTCGGGGCGGCAGGTGGAACGTGCCACCAATCCTTGCGATTGATGCGCGCCACTAATTTGTCTCTGCTTGTAGCTTCCATGGCTCCGGACCCGGAAGGGGGCCGTTGTTCCCGCAGCCTCCCTTAGCGACTATCCTACAGCGAAAAGAAGTCGAAAGGAGTTGTGGGAATCAGGACAGTTTATAAGCGGTTTTCAATACGGCACTCTCTCTGCCTTTCGGGATGGGAGCGCGGCAAGCATTGCGACTTTTCTGTTCCCTGACCCCTGATTTCGCTTCCCAAATCGCCCAATTTCGTGCAATAAACCTCTATCCATAAGTAGAGCTTTCGTGCGTGCGTTCTGTTCCCTGTCTTTTATCCTTTAACGAGTAAGGGCATTGCGCCCTGCGCCTTGGCTTCGGTTACCACAAGTTCAAGATGGGCAAGGACTTCGTCCACGGTCATGGTATAGATTTCGCGCCGCGAGTCGAAGCCTTCTTCAATGATCTGCTTCAGATAACGGCCCGCGATCTGGGCAGCGATCTGGTCGGTAATCACCTTTCCTGTCAACGACTTATGACGCCCCCATGCCTCCAGCGGCAGGGCAATCCACATGGCCCGTCCGTTGACGTCAAATCGCACATCGACGGCGTCGGCGTGGCGCGTGGCGATGGCCACCAGCGTGCCTTTCCAGCGGCAAACAAGCTCTTCGCCGCTCCAGCGCTCGGTTACTCTAAACTCTTCATACATAAGATCATCGTACCGCCTCGCCCACCCCGCCGCAACTGCCGGTGGACGCTCCGCTTGGCGCGCTGATAGACTGATGGGGTTGCAGTTAAAGGAAGAAAGCCCTGTGGATACAAGAACTCGTCATTCCCTGAAACAAGATCGTTTTGCCAAGGCCACCGCCAGCAGCATGAACTGGGTGAGCGGCCACCGTTCCGGCGTGATGCGCTGGGTGATCGTCGCGGCTGTGGTGGTGGTGGCAGTCGCAGTTGCATGGTTTTACTGGGGTTGGAGCTCGGGCAAGGCGGACGCCGCCCTGGGCGCGGCGCTGGACATCTACAACGCGCCGCTGTTGCCGCCCGGCGCTCCCGCCATGAGCGGAATGTACGCGACGGCCGGCGATCGCGCGAAGGCCGCCAACCAGCTATTTCTCGCGGTTGCCAAGCAGTATGGGTGGCTCTCCGAGGGCGCCAAGGCGCACTACTTCGCCGGCGTCACCTATGAGGAACTCGGCAATAACGCGTCGGCCGAGACGGAGTTGAAGAGCGCGGCGGGGGCCTGGAGATGGGGGGACCGGAATCTGGCGAATCTGGCCGAGTTGGCCCTGGCCGGCCTCTATCACCAGATGGACCGCGACCCCGAGGCGATCAACATTTACAACGCGCTGGCCGCCAAGCCGTCGGAGACCGTGCCTGCCGCCGTGGCGCAGCTTGATCTGGCCGACCTCTACTCCGAGGAGGGCAAGATCGAGCAGGCCCGCAAGCTGTGGGCTGCTGTGAAGGACGCCGATAAGGAAGGCGTGGCTGGAGCGATAGCTGCGCAAAAGCTGGGCGGCAAGCAGTAGGGCAGGCGGAGCGACGAAAAAGGCTCGCGGAGCGAAGGCTTCGCGGGCCTTTTGCATTTTGGCCGGGCGCGGGGATAGAGCGGGAATGGCACGGGGCGGATTGCGAGCATTTTGCCGCTGGTTTGCGTCTGTGGACTATGAGCGCGGGCCAGGCAGTATTCTCAGGTTGGATGGAGATTGCAGACAAGGCTGTGTACGACGAGGCCCGCCGGCGCGCGGAAGAGGCAGCGGTTGCGGGGCTGGTGAGCCAGTACGCCGGAACGCTTTACCGGGTGGCGTATTCGGTTCTGCGCAACGCGGCAGACGCCGAAGACGCTGTGCAGGAGGCGTTTGTGCGCGTGCTGCGCCACCGCGAGACGCTGGCGGAGGTGCGCGACCAGCGGGTTTGGCTGATTCGCATTGTGTGGAACGTGGTGCTGGACCGCAAGCGCCGCATGAAAACCCGGCCGGAGACGGACGACGTGGCCGAGTTGGCGCGCGTGCTGCCCGCCGCGGGACTGAGCGCCGAAGAGCGCGTTGCCGCCGCCCAACATCACGCCCACGTGCTGGGCTGCGTGGAGAAATTGCCCGCCAAGGAGCGCCAGGTGCTGATGCTCTCGGCCTTCGAGGAGCTGAATAGCGTGGAGATTGCCTCGGTGCTGGGAGTGAGCGAGTCCAGCGTGCGGTCGAGACTGTTTCGCGCGCGCAACCTGATGGCCGGATTGCTGGACCATGCGAGGAGGGTGCGATGAAGACAGGGAATAGAGAATAGGGAATAGGAATCTGTTGCAGGGTTGCTCGATCAGACAGGGAGGATGCGATGAAGACTTCAGATCGGAACTCTTTAGTCAGAAGTTCCGGCGAGTTTGATGAGACGCTGCGGCTGATTGCCCGGCTCTCCGCGCCTGATGGGCTGGAGGAGCGGGTGCAGGCGGGATTGCGCACGGCGACGAGTGCGGCTTCGGGCAGGGCGCGGATTTTGCGCTGGCCCGAGGCGCTGCGAGTGGACAATGCCTGGATGCAGAATCTGGCGCGCGCGGCGGCGGCGGCGGCGATTGTGGCTGTGGTGGTTGGCGGCGGGTGGGGCATTTCATTGCGCTTTCAGGCGGCTCAACCGTCCAGCGCAGTTGCGGTTCCTCCGCACGTTTCTTCGCAAGGCGGCTTCTCCAGCGCCGGAGCCATGCGCACGCCGCAGACGCTCAATGGGCCGGTGGTTGCGCACCCGGCAACGGTTGCGCCGCAGACGGCAAAACCTGCCGTAAAGACGCCAGCTCGGCATGGCAAGCCTGCGTCGGCAAAGAAGAGCATGGTGCAGACGGCTGCTCCGACGGCAAAGTAGCTGAATCCCATGGTCCCAAAAGCGAGACCCATTCGATGAGCTCAGGGCAGGCTCTGGGGCACCCGGATTTTCGACTCATCGACCCAGTCCCGCGGGATCAGCGACGCGCATTCATCGGCTTTAGATTACAGGTGGAATAGGGATCATTATGTTGTTAATGTTTGAGTGATCCGGCCATTCGATAGCGCAACAGCTCCCTAATGAGCATTGCTCGACTTGTGCTTGTATCTGGCGTGTCAGTAATACTATGCGGAGATCGCTGTCAGAGAAGGCAACTCTGCTATAAAAATTGGCAAACTCTCCATAGGAAACATCAGGATCGGATACCATGTAGATGAATTTTTCAGCGCGATTTTCGTAGATTTCCGCAAGCCTGGTGCGCAATTCATTGGCGGGCATCTGCGTCTCGTTAATCCAATAGCTTCCATCCTTATGAAGCTGGACAAAAATCGTTCTGTCGAGAACAGGGCAATGGTCTTCGGGAATCGTCCGAACCTTTGGCACGGGCATAATGATTCCCACCGACTCAGGCTTTTGCACTACAAAGGCGCAGAGGCTCAGCACCAGGAACAGGCTGGCCATTGCCGGAGCGATCAACGCGCGTAAACGGAATGTGTCCATGACTTAGATAGACACCGCTGGGCACAATAATGTTCCGGGAATTGGACCGGGGTATGCGAATCCGCGTTACAATCTATTTATGGCAGTCATTCACATCTCGCGCTCGGAGGCGGCAAGCGACTTCGATGGACTTCTGGCCCTGGCGGCCAAAGGCGATGAGGTCTTCATCGAATCGGACGAGCGTGTTGTCGCGCGGCTCTTGCCGGCCGAAACACCTCGTCCGCGCTTGCTCAGTGAATCGCTCAGAATCCTAAAGGAGCGCGGCTCTACCGTAACGCTGGATGAAGATTTCGGCCGCGACCTCGAAGCGGTAATCAACAGCCATCTTGAGCCGCTGAATCCTCCGGCATGGGACTAATTCTCGATTCCAGCATCGTGATCGCCGCCGAGCGGCGCGGAGAGACACCTGCGCAGTTGGTGGAATTGGCAATCGGATTGGCTGGCAACCAGGAAGCCGCGCTTTCCTCCGTAGGGCTCACTGAACTGGTGCATGGCATCTACCGGGCAACTACGCCGCAGATGCGGCAACGCCGTCAATCATTCATGGATGAACTGCGTATTGCATTGACCGTTTATCCCTACATGGAAGAGACCGCATTGCTCGCCGGACGCATTAACGGTGAACAGACTGCCAAGGGCTCGATTATTCCCTTCTCCGACTTGCTGATCGGAGCGACGGCTCTTTCGCTTGGCTACTCCATCCTGACAATCAATGCACGTCACTTTCGCATGATTCCCGGCCTGAATGTGATTTTGCTCTGAAAAGCCACCCAGCGCACATCGGCTTACGCACCCTTGGTAATCGCGCGGATGAGCATGCCCAGCAGGGCCAGCACCACAGCGCCCCAGAATGCGGGAAGGAATCCGCGCACGTGGAAGCCTGGGACCAGTTTGGACGCCGCCCAGATCATCAAGCCGTTGATGACCAACAGGAAGAGTCCGAGGGTGAGGATGCTGATGGGGAAGGTGATGACCTTGAGGAAATATCCGAGCGTTGCGTTGAGCAGGCCGATGATCAAGGCAGCCACCAGCGCCGAACCCAGTCCGTTCACATAAAAGCCGGGCACGAGATTGCGAACAACCAGCAGGGCAAAGGCGTACAAGAGCCATTGAGCCAGAAGTCTGAGCATGGCAGAAAAACTCCTTATCGTTTATAGGGTAGCAGTTTGAATCAACGTTCCCTCAGGGGCTAAAGCCCGACGCTTGTATTGTTGCATTTGCGGCACGGCTAAAGCCATGCCCTGACGCTTCGTGCCTGGCACCTTCGAAAATACCCTTGAATTTACGTGAGAGATTCACAGCGCCCCGACGGGGCGCAACTCTTCGACGGACCTCATTCCCCGGATTGCGCTGCGCTCCATCCGGGGCTATTATCCTTCACTCCCTACGGGAGTGGTGAACGACGTTCAAGCCTATCGCGCAATAAAAATCACGCAATCACTCGGCCAACGGAGGTTCCAGATCCTCGGCGGGACGGGAATCGCCGGAGCGCGAGCCGCCTTTGGCTTTGACCTGCGCGGTGGTCATCACGAAGACGGCGACAACGATGGCCGCCATGCCGGCAAACTCGGCCTTCTCCGGGCGTTCGTGGAGCAGGAGGATGCCCAGCAGCACCGCGACCACCGGGTTCACATAACAATAGGAGGAGACCTTGGCCACCGGCACGTGCTCCAGCAGGTAGATGAATGCGGAGTAACCCACGAGCGAGCCTCCGGTGATGAGCCAGGCCTGCGATGCAATCGACGCCACGTTCACGTGAAAATCGGGCCACTGGCCCAGAGCGGTTCCGAGCAAGGTGCTGAATGCGCCGGCGAGCAGCATTTGCCAGGCAGCGGCCACAAAACTGTTGACCGGCAGGCGCGCGTGGCGCGAGAGGATGCTGCCCGCGGTCCATGCAAAGGCTCCGGCGAGCAATACGCCGATGGCCACGAGGCGCGTGAAGTCCCCGGCAAAGCCGGAGCGCAGCGAGGGCCACACCAGCGCGGCCAGGCCGGCGAAGCCCAGCGCCATGCCCAGCCAGCCACGCACCGAAAGCGGCTCGCCGCCGGGAAGCAGCATCTCAGCCAGCGCCACGAAGAGAGGAATCGACGCCAGCACCAGCGAAGCCAGCCCGCTGGGGACAGTTTTTTCCGCGTAGACCAGGGAGACATTGCTGACGCTGAGCAGGAAAAACCCAACCAGGCCGAGGATCAGCATGGTCTTTGGCGGCCACAAGAGGCGCAGCCCGCGCCAACGGCACCAGGCGAGCAGAATCGCTCCGGCAATGAAAAACCGCGTGCCGGACAGCAGCAGCGGCGGCATCTGCGCCGCTCCAATGCTGATGGCCGTATAGGTGGAACCCCAGAAAAAGTACACGCAGGCGAAGGACAGCACGATGGAGGCCGTGGAGGCCGCTTTCTTTCCCGGATGGAGAGGAGAATACGCCATGGGGCTGATTCCATGCTAACGCCCGGAGGCAGGGCGTCGAGGATTCGCTGTACAGAACCCAGGTCTTTGTTTTATGCTCAAGGCAGCGGAAAACATCTATGCACATGCGCGCAACCCATCGACTGCTTGCACCGGCCACCAGGCGCTGGTCGCGGTCACGCGCGCGAGGCCTACACCCGCCTCACTACCTGCGCGTGTTTCCCGCCGTCCCTCGACCTAGCCTCTTCGGCGGCAAATAGGTCAGTTCCGCCGAAGATTCTCGCCAACTCTGTTTCGTCCTCAGGACGAAGAGAAATGTACGATCCCAACCCCTATGGGATTAGCGGCTGGGCATCGATAGGATGCCGCAGGGCCGCACAACCAAATTTGTCGAGGAGATAAGAAGATGACTCAGCAAGAAATGCACTCGAAATACGGACCAAAGATCGTCTGTCCTCTGCCCGGACCCAAAGCCAAGGCCGCCGTCGCCGCCGACGAACGGCTTATTTCGCCCAGCTATACGCGCTCCTATCCTCTGGTGGCCAAGCGCGGCCGCGGCATCCGCGTGGAAGACGCGGACGGCAACCAGTTTCTCGACTTCGCGGCGGGCATCGCGTCGGTCTCCACCGGCCATTGCCATCCTGAAGTGGTCGCCGCGATCCAGAAGCAAGCTGCCGAGCTGCTGCATATCTCCGGAACCGACTTCTACTGCGAGTTGATGACCGATCTGGCTGACCGGCTTTCGGCCATCGCTCCCATGCCCGGACCGCACAAGTTTTTCTACGGCAACTCCGGGGCGGAGGCCATCGAGTGCGCGCTGAAGCTGGCTCGCTATCACACCGGGCGCCAGAACATCATCGCCTTCCTGGGCGCCTTCCACGGCCGCACCATGGGCGCGTTGTCGCTGACTGGCAGCAAGCCGCAACAGAAACGGCGTTTTGCGCCGCTGGTTCCCGGCGTGACGCACGTTCGCTTTCCATACGTCTATCGCGGCTGCTCCGGCGGCGCGCAGGAAGAAGAAGCCTTCAGTTTGGGCTGTGCGCGCTACATCGAGGACAAGCTCTTCAAGACCGTTCTTCCTCCCGAGGAGGTGGCCGCGATTGTTCTCGAGCCGATTCAGGGCGAGGGCGGCTATGTGGTGGCGCCTGACAACTTCATGCGCGAGCTGCGCGCCATCTGCGACCGGCACGGCATTCTGCTGGTGGTGGACGAGGTGCAATGCGGCATGGGCCGCACCGGCAAGTGGTGGGCCGTCGAGCACTCCGGCGTGGAGCCGGACATCGTCTGCATCGCCAAGGGCATCGCTTCAGGAATGCCGCTGGGCATCTGCATGAGCCGCGCGGAAGTCATGAACTGGGCGCCGGGCTCGCACGCCTCCACCTTCGGCGGCAATCCGGTTTCCATCGCCGCCGCCATGGTCACGCTGGACATCATCGAGCGCGAGGGGATGGCCAACGCCGCCCGAGTGGGCGGGATGATGCTGGAGCGGGTCAACGGCTGGAAAAAATCCCATCCGCTGGTGGGCGACGTGCGCGGACGCGGCCTGATGATCGGCATCGAGCTGGTGAAGGACAAGGCTACCCGCGAGCCCGCCACTGCCCTGCGCAACCGCGTGGAGACGCTGGCCTTCGAGCGCGGGCTGATGGTGCTGGGCTGCGGCGAAACCACGCTGCGGCTTAGTCCGCCGCTCATCGTCAATGAGCATGAAGCCACTGTGGCCCTCGATATTCTCGAAGAGGCGATCACGCTGGCGGAAAAGGAAAACCAAAAAGCCTGAGCCAGTGATTTGCGCCTTTCGCTCATATGGCGAGAGAATGGAATGCCATGGGATGGTTCAAGCAGATGCGGATCGGCTGCGAGGAGCGCGCGCTGGCCGGCCTGGGATGGGTGGCGAGCAGGCGAGGAGGAGCCGAAGGCCTGCCCGCTCACCTGGCCACCGGCATCGATGGCGAGAACGCAGCCTTTTTCCACCTGCGCCGCAAGGGTTACACCGTGGTGGCGCGGCGCTGGTCGTCGGGCGATTTGCCCGGCGATGTGGACCTGATCGCCTGGCAAGGGCCGATGCTGTGTTTTGTCGAAGTGAAGACCCGCACCGGCCGCGACGCTAATCCGGCAGAGATTGCCGTTGACTCCCTCAAACGCAACACTCTTCGCCGCCTGGCCCGCCAGTACGTTCGCCAGTTGACTCAGGAGACCGCCCCGCCGGTCCGCTTCGACGTGCTCAGCGTCTACCTGGTACCGGGCGAAAAAAAGCAGTTTCAGCACTTTGAAGGCGCGTTTGGCTGGAGCGAGCGGGAGAATTACGAGAGGTATTAGGCCATTTGTCACAAGAAATGCGCGGCTGCCAATCCGCAGCTGTCTATTTCTTTGCGTCCTCGAACTCCTCGTGCCAGGCCATCTAATAATTCTGAATTATTTCTGTACGACTCTCTGCTTGTTGCCTAGGCATGGTATTTTTACACGCAGGAGGTTCTATGGACAGCGTGGTCACATTTCTGATGACTCAAAATCCCGATGCAGCTCTTTCTTTCTATAGAGATAAGCTGGGCTTTACTTTTATGAGGGACGATGGCTTTGCCCTTGTATTCGATATGAATGGAGTCATGCTCCGCATTGGCAAGACGCCGCAATTCACTCCCGCGCAAAACACGGTTCTTGGCTGGGAAAGCCGCAACATAGACTCCGCCGTTGACAGCCTGGTCCAAAAAGGCTTGGCTTTTGAGCGTTACCCGAATATGGGCCAGGATGTGCGCGGAATACAAACTTTTCCGAACGGCGATAAAGTGGCGTGGTTCAAGGACCCGGATGGAAACGTGCTTTCGCTTTCTCAACACGCTAGTGCGGGCTGAAGTCGATCACCCCCGCGCGTCCTCGAATTCCTCGTGCCAGGCCATTTGAATCGCCTCTAGGCGTGATTCGTTGGACTTTGCCGGGTCGTCGGCAAAACCTTCCAATTCCGTCACGAAGCGGTGCAGGTCGGTGAAACGCACCGTCAACGGGTCCACGGCGGGAAATTTCTCTTGCAGCAAAATGCCGATCTCCTCAGCGTCGGTCCATAGAATTTCGCGCGGCATCGAGGGTCTCCTTATTTTTCTTCGGCCAGGGTCAACGGCTTGCCTTCAGAGACGTAGTTGCGATTCCACTTGGGAATCTCAACGACGTAATTGCCGGGACGGGTGATGACGGCCTGGCAGCCCAGCCGCGAATTCAATTGCTGATCGGCGGCCATGTCCATCCGGTCCAGCTCGTCGTCGCCGGCCTCGCTGATGCCGGCTTGATCCTTGATCCACAGGTGGCAGGTGGTGCAGGCGCAGACGCCGCCGCAGGCGTGATCGAGAAAGATGCCGAAGTTCTCCGCCACGTCGAGAAAGGACATCGGCTTGCCGTGATGCTCATAGGGCAGCGTGCCAAACTCGAACTCCACCGTCTTTCCCTCGGGAAGAAAGGTGACGCGGACGAGCTTATCGGCAGGTATATTTTTTCCGATTGAATCGCTCATACAATTCCGTTCTTCAGCACTAACTTGCTGACTTGCTTCACTTGAACTCCGCCGGCGCCATGGCGTGCGGCGCGGTGACGGCCTCGGCCAGCTCCTCGCCGGCTGTATTCATGGTTTTGCCGCGCAGTGCGCTGGAGACGGCGGCCTCCATAATCAATTCCGCAAAGCGGCGCGTGGCGTGGTCGAGGATCAGCGTTGCTTCTCGAATAGCGGCTGAGTCCTCGGTCTTTTTGACTTTGCTCAGATAGTCGCTGGCCAGCTTGATGGCTGTCCGCTCGTCGCTGGTCAGCTGATTCCACGCCGGACTCTGCGGCGCGCGCTCCACCGCCGCCAGTATCGTCTCGGCCTCGTTGCGAGCCTCGATCAACAACCGCTTGGCGAAATCCGCCTCGGCGTTGTCGAAGGAATCCAGAATCATGCTCTCGACCTGTTCATCGGTGAGGCCATACGTCGGCTTCACTTCGATCTGCGCGGCTTGTCCGCTGCGTTGCTCGCGCGCCGTCACATGCAAGATGCCGTCGGCGTCAATGAGGAATTTCACTTCGATACGCGGCAATCCGGCGCTCATCGGCGGAATGCCCTTGAGGTCAAAACGCGCCAGCGACCGGCAATCGGCGGCCAGTTCGCGCTCGCCCTGGACAACGTGAATGGCGACGTTGGTCTGGCCATCCACTCCGGTTGTGAAGTGCTCGGTGGCTGAGGCGGGAATTGTGGAGTTGCGCTGAATGATGCGCGCCACAGTTCCGCCCAGCGCTTCGATGCCCAGCGAGAGCGGCGTCACGTCGAGCAGCAGCAGCTCATCTGTACTCTTTGAGGCGCCTGCCAGAATCTCGGCCTGCACCGCCGCGCCCAGCGCCACGACCTCATCGGGATTGAGCTCCGTGTGCGGGCGTTTGCCGCGAGCGGAGAGGTGAAAAAGTTCATCGACAAGATGACGCACCGCGGGGATGCGCGTGGAGCCGCCCACCAGCACCACTTCGTCAATCTGCTCGGGAGTGATGCCGGCGTCGGCGAGCGCCTGTTTGCAAGGCGTAACCGTGCGCTTGAGCACCAGCTCGATAAGCATCTCGAAGCCTGCGCGCGAGATCTCCCGCTGATAGCGGTCGCCATTAGGCAGCTCGATGTCGAAACGCGCCAACGGCTCGGTGGAAAGCTGTATCTTGGCCTCGATGGCCGCCTTGCGCACAGCCTGCACCGCGCCCGGATGCTGCCGCAAATCGACGCCATGCTCTGCGTGAATCTCGTTGAGAGCGATGGCCAGCAGCAGGTTGTCGATGTCGTCGCCGCCCAGGTGCGTGTCGCCGTTGGTGGACTGCACCTCGAAGATGCCGTCGCGCAGCTTGAGAATGGAAATGTCAAAGGTCCCGCCGCCCAGATCATAGACGGCAATCGTGCCAGCCCTGGCGCGGTCGAGGCCATAGGCCAGCGCCGCCGCGGTGGGCTCGTTGACCAGCCGCAGCACTTCCAGTCCGGCCATGCGCCCCGCATCTTTCGTGGCCTGGCGCTGCGCGTCGTTGAAGTAGGCGGGCACAGTGATGACCGCTTGCGTGACCGGCGCCGAAAAGAATCTCTCGGCGTTGCGCTTGAGCTGGCGCAGGATGTATGCGGAAATTTCCGGCGGCGTGAAGCGAAGCTCGCCCAACTGAATGCGCGGAACTTCGCCGGCTTCCACATCGCCAGCAAGATGAAACGGAAACAGTTTCAGCTCTTCCTGAATCTCTTCGAGACCGCGGCCCATCAGGCGCTTGACGGAATAGATCACCCGCTCCGGCGTTTCAATGAGCGCCTTGCGCGCGCTGTTGCCCACGGTGACGGTGGGACGATAGCCGCCCGCCGGGATGGGGACCGGAATCGGATCGAGCGCCACCACCGACGGCACCAGATTCGAGCCGTCGACGCCGGGAATCACCACCGGCTTGTCGCCTTCCATGTAGGCGACGAGGGAATTGGTGGTTCCCAGATCGATTCCGACTACGCGTCCTTCCGTCATGCGTTCTCACGCTCCCAAAACTTCGTTCACGTCGCGAAGCAGATTGCTGAGGTAGCGCCGGCGGTCGAGCAGGGCCACCAGCTTTTTTTGCGACGCTTGCCGCGTGGCAGCGCCTCCTTCATCCCAGGTGCGCCAGGCAGCGCGCAAATCCTCGTCCACCGCCTCCAGCAGGCCTTCGAATTTTTCTTTTGCTTCGGTCAGGCTGGCTTCGAGAACCGGGTCTGCATCGCCTGTGGCACGGGCCGCGCGCATCTCTTCGAGCTGCATGTTCAGTTCGAAAACTTCTTCGAGCAAATCGGCGGGGACGCGCGCGTCTTTTTCTTCTTTGTTTTCGCTGGTAACTTCCGCGCCGAGCAGCTTGAGCAGGTACTCGGTGCGGCGGATGGGGTCTTTGAGAGTGCGATAGGCGTCGTTCAGCAGCGCGGTGTCGGCCAGGCTCCACTGCTTTTCGTTTTCTTCAGCGCGGGCAAAGCGGTCGGGATGCAGCTTGCGGCTCAAGCGGTGAAACTCGTGCTCCAGCGCGGGCAAATCCAGATTGAGCTTTGGTTCCATGCCGAAGACAGAAAAGTAATCGCCGCCCGGCGGAGGCTGAATCTTGCTGCAATGCGGGCAAAACAACGTGGAATCGTTGTGTCCAATGGAGCACGACCAACAGGCTACGGGAACCGCGGAATCAACAACCTTGAACATGGTTTCCTTCTTACTGACTTGTTACAGCCGCCTTGGGAGTAACCGGGGTAGAAATCGGCTTGATCTCCGCTGCCGGTGACTCCAGAGTCATCTGAACGATGGTATCGATCGCGCTTGCATTTCCGCTCAGAGCAACTTCCACACCTGAATCGCTCTGCTTGCAGGAAACCTCGCCGCCGGTAAGGGAGGAGCAGGCCAGAATTTTGGCCGGGAGCGCGGGCAGCGTGAGCGTCGCGCCAGCCGGGTTGAGAATGTGCAGATAAATCGTTTTGTCGCGATAGGTTGAAACGCCATAATCTCCCGGCAGGTAAGGGCCTCCGCGGGTGGCGTAGATGCTCTCGCCATATTGATGGAGCCATTCTCCCATCTCGCGCAGGCGCGCCGCATGCGCCGGATCAATTTGTCCATCCGGCCGCGGGCCAACGTTCAGAATAAAATTTCCGTCGCGCCCGACGGCGGAAACCAGCAGTCGAATGAGGTAATCCAGAGGCTTGATCTTTGCATCGGGCACGTAGCCCCAGGCGCCTTCAGTGAGGGTTGTGCAAAGCTCCCACGGATTCTGGTTGTCAAAATCGCCAAGCGCCTTGTCGCCTTCACGTGATTTAAAATCCGCCGGGGCGTCGGTCCGGTTGTTGATAATGATGGACGGCTGCAGCTTTCTCAGATTGTTGACCGCTTCATCGTCCTGCCAACTGAAAGAACCGGTATAGCGTTCGCCCCTGGGCCGCGCGTGCCAATTACCCTTGAAGGTAACCCCGCCGAAGCCCAGCCAGTCGCCGCCGCCGCCGTCAAACCAGAGAATGTCGAGCTTGCCATAGTGAGAGGCCAGCTGGTTCAGTTGGCGATGATACTGTTCGCGCAGTTGCTCGGCGTTCGGTTTATAGATGCCCGGGAAAAAGAAGCCGGGATAGCGCCAGTCGAGCGGCGAGTAATACAGGCCCACGCGCAGCCCGGCCTTGCGCACCGCCGTCACATAGTCGGCAACAAAGTCGCGATGCGCGGCGGATTTCATCGCGGTAAAATTACTCTCCGGATCGTCGAAGAGCGCAAAACCATCATGATGGCGAGCAGTCAGCACGGTGTACTTCATGCCGGCCGCTTTGGCAAGTTCCGCCCATGCGTCCGGATCAAATTTATCGGGATGAAACTGGTCCGCCAGCCGGGCATACTCGTCTACGGGAATCTGCTCTTGCCATTGGACCCACTCGCCGCGGCCGGGAATGGAGTAGACGCCCCAATGCATGAAGAGGCCAAACTTGGCATCGCGCCACCAGGCAATGCGCGCCGCCGCATCCTTGTCGGCAACCATGGTTGCCCATTGCGCCCGCGCTAACGATGAAGCAATCAGGATGGCCGATAATATCCATATGAATCTCGCGCTGCGAATAGCTCTGTTCATCTTTCCCTCCCAGAGGACCTGCAACATTACGCGTTGAAAAACCGCCGGCGTTGCAGCCGCTATCGATCATACGCGAAAAAAGCCATCCACATCTGGCGCGGGCAGCGGTAATGCCGGTAGCCGGAAAAAGAACTCCGGCGCGCACCCGCCCACTGCATCGACCAGGATTTCACAAATGCCCTATGCCGAAAACGATGTGCCGCAGCCGCAGGAGCGGGCGGAATTGGGGTTGATGAAGTTGAATCCCTGGCGCATCAGCGTCTCTTCGTAGTCCAGCGTCATGCCGTGCAGGTAGAGGAAGGACTTGGGATCGACGAAGACGCGGACGCCGTCGAATTCAAAGATGCGGTCGCGCTCGCGGGGCCGCGTGTCGAACTTGATGGAGTAAGAAAGTCCCGAGCATCCTCCGCCCATCACGCCCAGTCGCAGCCCGCCCTCTGCGGGAGAGATGCCTTCCTTGGCCATGGCCAGGCGAATGTGCTTGATGGCCTTCTCCGTAATTTGCAAACCACCTGCGGCGGGCGCTTGCGGTGCGGCAGACTGCGGCTGCGCCGCGTGTGGCTCTTGCGCAGGTGGAATTCCGATCGTCACGACGTTCGACATACTTGCCTCATCTTACTGCGCCACGGCAACAGTTTCAGCCTCGGCCGCCTGCGCCGCATTGCCGTTTTTCTTCTTCCAGTCGCCGATGGCGGCGCGAATCGCATCCTCCGCCAGCACCGAGCAGTGAATCTTGACCGGAGGCAGCGAGAGTTCCTTCACGATGTCAGTGTTCTTGATGCCGAGAGCGTCGTCAACCGTGCGGCCCTTGATCCATTCGGTGGCCAGAGACGAGCTGGCAATCGCCGAGCCGCAGCCGAAGGTTTTGAACTTGGCCTCTTCGATGACCTGGGTTTCAGGGTTGACGCGGATTTGCAGGCGCATCACGTCGCCGCACTCCGGCGCGCCCACCAGACCGGTGCCGACCTCCGTCGAGCTCTTGTCCAGTTGGCCCACGTTGCGCGGATTGTTGTAGTGGTCGATCACCTTGTCGCTGTATGCCATGTTATTGCTCCTTTTGCGGGGGAAGCCGCGGTATATCAGCTTCTAGCTGCTAGCTTCTAGCCACTAGCTTTCACTAGAAGATGTAAATTCCTGAACCAAACTTAGCTAATAGCTAGCAGCTAAAAGCTAGAAGCTGTTCTTCTTAATGCGCCGCCCATTGAATCTTGGTCAGGTCGATGCCGTCCTGCACCATTTCATAGAGCGGTGAAAGTTTGCGCAGATGCTTGACAACTTCGATGACCTTATCGGCCACGTAGTCCACCTCGGCCTGGGTGTTGAAGCGGCCCAGCCCGAAGCGAATGGAGCTGTGCGCCACATCGTCGCCCAGTCCCAGCGATTTCAAAACATACGATGGCTCCAGCGTGGCCGAGGTGCAGGCCGAGCCGCTGGAAACCGCCACGTCGTTGATGCCCATCAGCAGCGACTCGCCTTCGACGTAGACAAAACTCACGTTCAGGTTGCCGGGCAATCTATGTTCCATAGACCCGTTGACGTGGATGTAGTCGAGATTCGCTTCGAGCTTGTTCTTGAGCCGGTCGCGCAGGTCTTGCAGACGGCGGCCTTCATCCTGCATTTCTTCCTGGGCTAACTCGCAGGCCTTGCCCATGCCGACGATGCCGGGAACGTTCAGCGTGCCGGACCTCATGCCGCGCTCGTGGCCTCCGCCGTCAACCTGCGCCGCGATCTGAACGCGCGGGTTGCGCCGGCGAACGTAGAGCGCGCCAACGCCCTTTGGCCCGTATAGCTTGTGCGCGGAGATCGAGAGCACGTCGATGTAGTCGGCGATCACGTCGATGGGAACCTTGCCCACCGCCTGCACCGCGTCGGTGTGGAAGAGCACGCCCTTTTCATGACAGAGAGCGCCGATTTCGGCGAAGGGTTGCAGGACGCCGATTTCGTTGTTGGCCGCCATGATGGTGACCAATATGGTTTCGTCATCGATGGCGCGGCGCAGGTCGTCCATGTCAATCAGTCCGTCGGCCTTGACGGGAAGATATGTGACGCGGTAACCCTGCTTCTCCAGCCGCTTGCAGGTGTCCAGGATGGCCTTGTGCTCGGTGACCTGGGTGATGATGTGGTTGCCGCGCTCGCGGTACATCTCGGCGATGCCTTTGAGGGCCAGGTTGTCGCTTTCGGTGGCGCCCGAGGTGAAGATGATCTCCTTGGCCGTGGCGCCGATGAGCCGCGCAATCTGCTCGCGCGCGGTTTCGACGGCCTGCTCCGCCTCCCATCCAAAGGAGTGGTTGCGGCTGGCCGCGTTGCCGAACTTGGTGGTGAAGTAGGGCATCATCGCTTCCAGAACCCGCGGGTCGAGCGGGGTGGTGGCGTGGTTGTCCATATAAATCGGCAGATGTACGCCCTTCGGCACTTCAACCTGGCTGGTAAATGTGTTCATCTGTATCTCCATCCTTCGTTAGCGGAGTTAGTGTTGTTAGCGGAGTTAGTGGTACTCGCCAGTACTGCTAACTCCGCTCCTTATGACTTCAATGCAACCAGCTCACTCGCATGATGTTCTCGCGCAACTTGTGGTTCGTGTTCCGCTAGATCCTGAATGCTGATGCTCTTAAGCACTCCGGCAATGGTCTCGTTCACCCGCGCCAGCGGCTCCTTAATGGTGCAACTCGACTCCAACTCGCAGCCGGTCTTGCCCTTGGTGCAGGAGGTGATGAAAAACGGCCCGTCGATGGACAAAATGACCTCGTAGGCCGAAATCGAGCGCGCCTCCCTGGCCAGCGCGTAGCCGCCGTTCATGCCGGCGGTGGAGCGCAGCAACCCGGATTTGGTCAACTGCTGCAGAATCTTGGCCAACAGTTGCGCCGGAATCCCGTAAGCGTCGGCAACGTCCTTTGCACTCAGCGCAGCGGTCTCCGGGTGCTCGGCCAGGTACTTGAGCGCCATCAGCCCGTAATCCGCTTTTTTGGTCAGCTTCAACATCGAATATCCGACTTCTTCGGTCCGTATTCAGTATACGACCATTTCTGTCGGAATTACAAGCCCCGGCCTGAAATTCTCCTTTCCGCCTATGAGAAACCCGAATCAATAAAAAGATTCGTCAGATATGGTTTTCAAAAGGGGGAAAATGCCGATACAATCTGGCGGGGAAGGGTACTTTTTCCCACCGAACCTACGACCGATGGCAACCGCCTGTAAACACCCCAGGGTACGCATCGTTTCCCGGCACGAAGACAGCGAATTCGTCGAGTGCCTGGATTGTGGCGAAGTCTTTGACTCCGAAGAGTTTCGCGACATGGAGATTGAAGAGACCGCCGAACCGGAACCCCGCCTGGAAGACTCCTGAAGCGCCGCGCCGTCCCTGGCTCACCGGGGAACGGTCGAGGATGCGCGCCAGACAGAGAGGCTGAAGAAGCGTGAGGTCAAGGTCTGTTTATTTGCCGCTGTGGCTGTTGATGCTATGTCCGTTGGCGCCCTGAGCGCCCACGCGCCTGGCCGCAGTCCAGGAGTAATGCAGCCCCGAGGCGACGGTGAGCACCATGGTGGCCCCAAGCGCCCATTGCTCGAAGATAGCCACCCAGGGGACTGTGATGTGTCGATCCAGCAACATGGCTTGCAGCAGCACGGCTGCCACCGCGGACACCTGGGCCAGGGTATTGGCCTTGCCCAGGAGGCTGGGACCGAAGTCACGCCGTCCCGTGGCCGCATAGAGAATGGCCGACACCACCAGAATCCCCACATCCCTGCCGAAGACCAGCACCGTCACCCGCATCGGTATCAGCCCCATGTAGGTAAGCACCAGGAAGAGCGTGCTCAGCAACAGCTTGTCGGCCACCGGGTCAAGATACTGGCCCAGCATGGTGTACTGCTTCAGAAGGCGAGCCAGCAAGCCGTCCAGCGCATCGGTGAGGCCGGCAGCCACAAAGAGGCCAAAACCCAGCGCATAGTGCTTGTCCACAACGGCGGCCACCAGCAGCGGCACCATGCAGATGCGCAACAGCGTGAGCAGGTTGGGCGCGGTGCGGAATCGGTTGAGCCGTTGGCTGACAATGTCTTTCATGCCGGGTCCAGGAGTGTAAACAACGATGGTACAGCATGGCGGGCGTTCCACGCCGCCCGGTTCCTGATAAACTACCTGGAGTCGCATTACAGGCGCGTAGCTCAGTTGGTTAGAGCGCTTCCTTGACACGGAAGAGGTCGCTGGTTCGAGTCCAGTCGTGCCTACCATATTTATCAATAAGTTAAACGGGGCGAAAGCTCAAATTCTGAGTTTTTGTGTCACGGTTTGTGTGAAAACCCGGCATTCTGGCGCCTTTTGAGAGGGATTCCACGGACTCACGCTTCGCTTCCATGCGGACGTGCCTGTAACGCTCCAGCATCCGGCGGCTGACGTGTCTGGCAATCGCCATGATGGTTGAGTCTGACGCGCCGCTCTCCGCAAGCGAAGTGCTCGCGCAGTGCCTCAGATCGAATTAGAGAAGGGTCCGCCATAACTTTAGCTCCAACTTGAAGATCAGCCTACAGCCGTTGCGATATCTTCGATAAGTTTGAGTGTCAGCATAAGCCTGAACATGGACCTGGATCGAAGTCGTTTGCGGTCATCGAGGTGACCGCGAGATTGATGGTAATTGAATGCGATTACTCTGCTGGGGTCATCAATTGGTATTTACATGTACGGTGCAGCGTGGTAGCCTTCCACGATAATCCAATCCAGTAACTTGCCGGTGTTCTGTGCCCTTTGCAGATATCTGGATTGTGTCATGGGCCGATGTTTGTTTATTAACAATAGGTGATCTAACTCACATTTCCTCAGGAGTGATTCAGCCATGATCTCGATGCTTGCCTCGGTTTTCCCAGCAATTTCCGCCACCGTCTCTCATCGTGTTCCCAGCCGCCCGGAGATGCGGGGTAAGCTGGTTGCATTGTGCTCTGTGCTGTTGTTCACCATCGCGGGGCAGGCACAGCAGTCGCTCCAGGTATTACATAACCATGTCCGCCCCGCGGTTTCCAGCGGGCAAGCATCGCTCGTAGGTTCGCTTCCAGCCACGCAGAAGATGCAACTTTCCATCGTTCTTCCGCTGCGCAACCAAGCCGGGCTATCCGCTCTGATAAGCCAGATCTATGATCCAACCAGCCCCAATTATCGTCATTTTCTCAGCGTCGATCAGTTCACTGAGCAGTTTAGCCCCTCGGCGGAGGACTACCAGGCTGTAGTCACCTTTGCCAAAGCCAATGGTTTAACAGTGTCAAGTACGCCCGCGAATCGCTTGATTGTTCCCCTCAGCGGTTCGGTCGCGCAAGTCGAATCTGCCTTCAACGTGAAGATGAACAATTATCAGCATCCCACGGAAAAGCGCACCTTCTTTTCGCCGGATCGCGAGCCTTCACTTGCTCTGAACGTGCCGGTGGCGCACATCGCCGGTCTGAACAACTTCTCAATTCCGCATCCTATGGTGACAAAAGCGTCAGCGTCGCAAAGCACCGTCAGCGCCGCGGTAGTAGGATCGGGTCCGGGAAACTCATACCTGGCCAGCGATATGCGCGCGGCTTACTATGGCAGCACCGTCCCAACGGGAGCGACCGTGCTCACCGGCAGCGGGCAAACAGTGGGCTTGGTGGAGTTTGATGGATACAACATCAGCGATGTGACTTCCAGTTTTGACGGAGCGGCTTCGTCGAGCACAAGCGGAAGCAATTACCTCTTAACTTACACTCCATCTGTTGGCGGCACAACTTACGACGTCCCTGTCAACAACGTGCTTTTGGATGGCGCCACAGGAGCTCCCTGCCAGTTCTTGACGGACGGCTGCGACGATACCGAAGAGGCGCTGGACATCGTGCAGGCAATTGGCATGGCCCCCGGCCTGAGCCAGGTTCGCGTCTATATCGGAAACAGCGACGCAGACGTATTGAACGCTATAGCCGCAGAGAATCTGGCTCAGCAGCTGAGCATCTCCTGGACCTGGGAACCGGATGACCCTACAACGGACGATTTCATTTTCCAGGAGATGGCTGCGCAGGGACAGAGTGTTTTTGCTGCTTCAGGTGATAGCGGAGCATTCGATCCGGGGGTTGATAATTTCTATCCGGCGGAAGACGCCTGGGTGACTGCTGTGGGCGGGACCGACCTGGTCACGAATGGCCCTGGAGGCGCCTGGAGTTCGGAATCAGCATGGAATCAGAGCGGCGGCGGAATCAGTCCCGATGGGATTCCGATTCCGAGCTGGCAGGCGGGCGTGGCCAATGCGGCCAACGGCGGTTCCACAACCCTGCGCAATGTGCCGGACGTGGCCGCGGAAGCCAATTTCGACAACTATGCGTGCGGAAATGGCTCCTGCGAAACCAATGCGGCCGGCACCAGTTTTGCCGCACCACGGTGGGCGGGTTTTACGGCGCTGGTCAATCAGCAGGCAACGGCTGCGGGCAGTCCGACCGTTGGTTTTATTAACCCGGCAATCTATGCAATCGGCGAGGGTTCCATTTACGACAACGACTTTCACGACATCGCCAGCGGGAGTAACAATCTCGGATTCTATGATGTGACCACTTACAATGCCGTCACAGGCTATGATTTGGTTACTGGCTGGGGAAGCCCGGCCGGACAAAACCTTGTCAACGCTCTTGCGCCGCCAGCATTGGTAGGCTTCCAACTCTCAGCCTCGCCGAGCAACCTAACAGTCAACCCAGGCTCCTCCGGTACAACTACGATCTCGGTGCAAGACTTGGGGGGATTCACCGGCAGCGTCAGTCTCTCCGTCTCCGGTCTGCCCAACGGCGTCTCCGCATCGTTCACTGCCAATCCAACGACCGGAAGCAGCGTACTTACTCTGACCGTGAGCAGCTCTGCCATTCGCGGATCGTACCTTGTTTCCGTTACTGGCGTTTCGGGATCCCAGACAGCCAGCACAAGCATAGCTCTTTTGATTAATGCTCCGGGCTTCGCTATTGCTCCTTCGCCCGGCAATCTGATGCTTTCCCCCGGCACCTCAGTTCAAACCACATTTACGGTGACGAGCTATGCCGGATTCACCGGCAGCGTCAACTTCGCCGTGACATCCCCCTTGCCCTCTGGCGTATATGCGCTTTGGAGTCCAGGTTCCTCATCCACAACAAGCGTGTTGATCTTGTCCGCGAGCAATTCGGCGACTCAGAGCATCCACTCTATGTTGACCATCACTGGCACCTCAGGCGGGCTGACCGCAACGGCTACGGTTGCACTGACAGTCACGGGACCAAAATGTGTTCTCGATGTTTCTCCCATTCCTTTTAATATCATTCAAGGCAGTTCGGTGAATGCTACCCTGACGTTGGTTCCTGTAGGGGATCTCACGGCAAATGGATCTCTATCGGCCATTTCGTTGCCAAGTGGCGTGACCGCATCCTTCAATCCGGTCACAATCTCACCCGGCGGAACCAGTATTCTCACGCTGACGGCTAGCGCGACCGCCCCGGTTGAAGAATCCTCGGTAGTGCTGCTCGCCAATGCGGGCGGATGCTCGGCTGAAAACGCTTTTCAAACACTGGTCCTTGCCACGCAACCGCCGAATTTCAGTATCGCCTTCTCACCAGCTCTTCTGAGCGTATCTCAAGGCAGCTATGTAACGGGGGCCGTCACGGTGAACCCGCTGGGCGGATTTACCGGCAGCGTGAATCTGTCTGTTCCAGCGAGTTATCTGCCCACAGGCGTTACCGCATCGTTCAGTCCGAACCCTACCACCGGAAGCAGTATTCTCACGCTTTCTGCGAGCGCCTCCGCCGCGGTTGGGGCAGGCGACGAATTGGAGATTCTCGGCGCATCTGGCACAATGACCTCAATAGCTACACCGTTTCTTAACGTCACTCCCCCGCCGAACTATACCTTGAGCGCCACGCCCGCTTCACTAACCGTCAGTCAGGGCACATCCGGCATATCCACTATCGCAGTCTCCAGCCCCACCGGCGTCACCAGCAGCGTAACTCTGGCCGCTTCCGGTCTGCCCTCGGGTGTGACCGCGGCGTTTGCCACTAACCCAGCAACAGGAAGCAGTGTGCTCACGCTGACCGCCAGCAGCACGGCCTCTGTCGGAACCTACAACGTGACCATTACTGGCACATCTGGATCGTATATCGGGACAACAAATATCTCACTGAAAATCGTTCTTCCGTCAAGCTTTACACCTTTATCCGCGAACTTCGGCGTTGTGAACATTGGAGCCGCAAGCCCTGTGCAAACGCTCACATACAGTTTCGGCTCTGCGATCACGCTAGGCTCTGCGGCCGTACTGACGCGGGGCGCAACCGGTCTGGATTTTGTCGATGCCGGTTCGGACACCTGCACGGCAAATACCTCATATAACACCGGCCAATCCTGCACCGTCAACGTGACCTTCGCACCCAAGTTCGCCGGGACCCGTTATGGCGCATTGGTGCTGTATGACACCAGTGGAAACGTGATTGACACCGCCTCCCTGCAGGGGACGGGCCAAGGGCCGCAGGTGAACTTCCTGCCCGGAGCCCAGAGTGAGCTCGGCAGCGGCTTCTACAACCCCATGGGCGTAGCAGTCGATGGCGGCGGAAATGTCTATGTCGGTGACGAAACCAACGATGAGGTTAAGGAGATTATTGCCGTCAATGGTGTCATCCCGTCCTCGCCTGCCATCAATATCCTGGGCAGCGGCTTCAGCTATCCGCGAAGCGTGGCAATCGATGCCGTGGGCAACGTCTATGTCGCCGATTTCGGCAACAACGCTATCAAGGAGATACTAGCGGTTAATGGCAGCATTCCGGTTTCGCCCACCATCCGAACTCTGGGCAGTGGATTCAGCCATCCCTGGGGCGTGGCGGTGGATGCCAGCGGAAACGTCTACGTTGCCGAACCTTACAGCAATGTCATTTACGAGATTGAGGCGGTCAACGGCAGCATTCCGGTTTCGCCCACCATCAGGTCCCTGGGGAGTGGATACAATTTCCCCATTGGCGTTGCGGTGGATGCCAGCGGGAACGTCTATGTTGCCGACTCATCGAATGCTGCGGTGAAAGAGATCGTAGCAGTCAACGGCAACATTCCCGCCTCTCCGACAATCAACAAGCTGGGCAGCGGGTTCGTCGAGCCTTCCGGCGTGGCCTTGGACGGGGAAGGAAACGTCTATGTCTCCGATTCCGGAAACAGTACCGTAAAAGAGATACTGGCGTTGGGGGGCTATAAGACGGTCAAAACATTGACTTCCGGACTCCACAGCCCCTATGCAGTGTCTGTGAATGGGGCGGGCAACGTTTTCGTTGCGGATACGGAGAACAATAGCATCGACAAGCTCGATTTCGCGGATGCGCCGAGCCTGTCCTTCGCCAACACGGTTGTAGGCTCAACCAGCAGCCCGCAGACGGTCACGGTGGAGAACGTAGGCAATGCATCGCTGGATTTTTTTGCGATAAGCTATCCCGCCAATTTCCCGGAGAGCAGCCAGGAGACGACCGACTGCAAGGCTACAACAGCGCTATCGGAGAATCAATCCTGCACCCTGACCATCGACTTCTCACCGCTGACGACTGGATCTCTTACGGGCTTGCTGGTGCTGACCGACAATGCGCTAAATGGCGCTCCCGCGACACAGGACATTTCGTTGAGCGGCACAGCAACTCCCGCGACGAGCTTCACTCTCAGCGCTTCGCCAGCGTCTCTGACCGTATTTGACGGCACCTCTGGCACATCCACCATTGCAGTATCCGGCCAAAACGGATTCACGGGCAGCGTAACACTGACCGCGTCCGGCCTGCCCAGCGGCGTAACTGCGGCCTTCGTCCCTAACCCCACAACCGGAACCAGCTTGCTCACGCTGACCGCGAGCAACTCCGCCACTCCTGGAACTGATATTGTGACGATCACTGGCACATCTGGCACACTGACTGCTACGACTAATATTAGCGTTAGTATTGTCTATGTCCCGCCGAGCTTTTCCATGGGAGTTTCTCCCAACAACTTGACAGTTGTTCAAGGAAGTTCCAGCAATTCTACGATCTCGGTGACCGGTTCAGGAGGATTTACCGGCAGTGTGAATCTGGCTGCGTCCAATTTACCTGGCGGCGTAACCGCAGTGTTCACTCCGAACCCCACCACCGGAATCAGTGTACTCGCGCTGACCGCAGGCAGTTCAGCTCCCGCCGGAACGTATAACGTGACTGTCACGGGCACGTCCGGCACATTAACCGCAACAACGGCCGTTAATCTGACAATCATATCGCCGGGCTTTGCGCCGTCGAGCCAGAACTTCGGAGCGGTGAACATCGGCGCTACTAGCCCAGTGCAGACATTGACCTACACCTTCGGCAACGCAGTAACACTGGGCTCAACGGCGGTGTTGACGCAAGGCGCAGCCGGACTGGACTTTGCCGATGCCGGCTCAGACACCTGCACGGTGAATACCGCATATACCGCCGGGCAATCCTGCACCGTCAATGTGGCCTTCGCACCCAAGTTCGCCGGGACCCGCAATGGCGCATTGGTGCTCTATGACACCACTGGCAACGTGATTGCCACGGGCTACCTTCAGGGCTCGGGCGTGGGTCCGCAGATCAACTTCCTGCCCGGAATCCAGAGTACGCTTCCTGCCACCGGCCTATCTTATACGGGCCAAGTAGCGGTAGATGGAAGCGGCAATGTATATATCTGCGATTGGCTCCATAACCGGGTGTTAAAGGAGACATTCTCAGCGGGCAGTTATACCCAGAGTACAATTGGCAGCGGTTTCAACGAACCCACGGGGGTTGCCGTGGATGGAAGCGGCAACGTCTACATTGCTGACACCAACAACAATCAAGTGTTGCTGGAGACGCTGTCGGCGGGCAGCTACACGCAAAGCACAATTGGCAGCGGCCTGAATACGCCGACGAGAGTTGCAGTGGATGGGAGCGGCAACGTCTATATTGCTGACACCGGGAACCAACGGGTAATAAAAGAAACATTGTCAGCAGGCGTCTACACCCAGAGCGTGGTGGCATCCAGTGGTCTGAATGGCCCTGGAGGTGTCGCTGTGGATGGAAGCGGTAATGTATATATCGCAGATATTTTCAACAACCGTGTTCTGAAGGAGTCGCCTTTAGCGGGAAGCTACACCCAAAGCACAGTCGAATCGAGTAGCCTGAATAATCCAAATGGGGTTGCCGCAGATGGCGATGGCAATATCTATATCTCCGATACCGGGAATAACCGTGTATTAAGGGAATCTCCATCTGCGAACGGCTACTTAGAGAGCACAATCGGCGTCGCGAGTATGCCCTCTGATGCAACTGTGGATGGGAGCGGCAATGTCTATATCTCTGATACCGGTAATTTCCGGGTATTGAAGGAGGACTTCGCGGATGCGCCGAGCCTGAGCTTTGCCAGCACCGCTGCAGGCGCTACCAGCTCCGACAGCCCGCAAACGGTTACGGTTGAGAACGTCGGCAATGCCGCGTTGACTTTCCCGATTCCTTCTGCCGGAAACAACCCAAGTATTACGGCGAATTTCACCTTGAACAGCAGCGGAACCTCGGCTTGCCCACTGGTGAGCACCGGTTCGTCGACGGCCGGCACGCTGGCGGCAGGCTCATCCTGCCAGTTGCCGGTTAGCTTTACACCAACAGCGGCGGGCGCTCTCAGCGGCTCGCTGGTGCTGACGGTTAACAACCTGAACGCTGCCGCACCGGGCTACACGTTACAGACCATCGCGCTGAGCGGCACGGGGCTTCAGGCAACGCCGCCGATTACCTGGGCGACTCCCGCGGCAATCACCTACGGGACAGCGTTGAGTGGAACGCAACTCAACGCCAGCTCGACGGTTGCCGGCAGCTTCAGCTATTCACCGGCAGCAGGGACGGTGCTGGCCGCAGGAGCGCAGACGCTGACGGCTACCTTCACGCCGACGGATACCACCGACTACACGACCGCTTCGGCCAGCGTGACGTTGACCGTGAACAAAGCAACGCCGCCCATCACCTGGGCGACTCCCGCGGCAATCACCTACGGGACAGCGTTGAGCGGGACGCAGCTAAACGCCAGCTCGACGGTTGCTGGCAGCTTCAGCTATTCGCCGGCAGCAGGAACGGTTCTGGCCGCCGGAGCGCAGCCACTGACGGCTACCTTTACGCCGACCGATACCACCGACTACACGACCGCTTCGGCAAGCGTGACGTTGACGGTGAATCAGGCGACGCCGCCCATCACCTGGGCAGCACCTGCGGCAATCACCTACGGCACGGCGCTGAGTGGAACGCAGCTAAACGCCAGCTCGACGGTTGCCGGCAGCTTCGCTTATTCGCCGGCAGCAGGAACGGTTCTGGCCGCAGGAACGCAGACACTGACGGCTACCTTTACGCCGACGGATACTACCGACTACACAACCGCGACGGCAAGCGTGACGTTGACCGTGAACAAAGCGACGCCGCCCATCACCTGGGCAACGCCTGCGGCAATCACTTACGGCACGGCGCTGAGCGGGACGCAGCTCAACGCCAGCTCGACGGTAGCCGGCAGCTTCAGCTATTCGCCGGCAGCAGGAACAGTGCTGGCCGCCGGAGCGCAGACACTGACGGCTACCTTTACGCCAACCGATACCACCGATTACACGACAGCGACTGCGACAGTAACTCTCACCGTGAACAAAGCAACGCCGCCGATCACCTGGGCAACGCCTGCGGCAATCACCTACGGCACAGCGCTGAGTGGAACGCAACTAAGCGCCAGCTCGACGGTTGCGGGCAGCTTCGCCTATTCGCCGGCAGCAGGAACTGTGCTGACCGCCGGAGCGCAGACGCTGACGGTAACCTTCACGCCAACGGATACTACTGACTACACGACCGCTTCGGAAAGCGTGACGTTGACCGTGAACAAAGCAACGCCGCCCATCACATGGGCGACTCCCGCGGCAATCACTTACGGGACAGCGCTGAGTGGAACGCAACTCAACGCCAGCTCGACGGTATCCGGCAGCTTCAGCTATTCGCCGGCAGCAGGCACAGTGCTGGCCGCTGGAACGCAGCCACTGACGGTGACCTTCACGCCAACCGATACCACCGATTACACGACCGCGACTGCGACAGTGACTCTCACCGTGAACAAAGCAACGCCGCCCATTACCTGGGCAACGCCGGCGGCAATCACTTATGGCACGGCGTTGAGCGGGACGCAGCTAAACGCCAGCTCGACGGTTGCCGGCAGCTTCAGCTATTCACCGGCAGCAGGGACAGTGCTGGCTGTCGGAGCACAGACACTGACGGTGACTCTTACTCCAACCAATACCACTGACTACACGACGGCTACGGATAGCGTGACACTGACTGTCAATCCCGCGCCGACCTTCACTCTGAGCGCCATACCCACTTCTCTGACCGTAGCTCAGGGTTCTTCCGGCACATCCACCATCAAGGTATCCGGCCAGAACGGATTTACCGGCAGCGTGACGTTAGCCGCCTCCGGCCTGCCCTCAGGCGTAACCGCGGCCTTCGCCACCAACCCCACCACGGGAAGCAGCGTACTCACACTGACGGCCAGCAGCTCGGCCGCAGTCGGATCCGCCACAGTAACCATCAAGGGAACTTCCGGCAGCCTGACCGCCAGCACCACTGTTGCCTTGACGATTAGTTGCACACCCACAACAATTGTTCCGTACATTTCTGTGAACGGAGGCTCAACCTGGACGGAGGAATCCAGCGCCACTGTAAGCTCCCCGTCCACGGCAGTGGATCTCGGACCGCAGCCGACCAGCGGCGGATCCTGGAGCTGGACCGGTCCCAACAAGTACACGTCTACCTCGCGCCAGATCAACAGTATTCCTCTGACCGTAGGTACAGATTCGTATGTGGCCACTTACACCAACGCCAGCGGATGCAAGAGCACGGAGACGTTTACGATCACCGTGAAGTAAGCAGATTGACTGGGCAACGATCCGTTCTATTCACATTCGAACCGGCCCATCACGGTGCCGGTTCGATGTTTTCATGCACAGATATTGCGTCATGAACACTGCTTTTTTGTGTCGCTTCGTATCGCTTGCCCCTCTTCCGTATCAAGCCACCCGGCGATTTGACACGGAAGAGGTCGCAGGTTCGAGTCCAGTCGTGCCTACCATTATTTTCAATAACTTACAGAAACTAGGCTGAATCATTCAACCCGAGATTTCTCAAACCTTCCTGTACGCACTGACAGATGCGCGGTGGGAAATAGCCGCCATTTATAATCGGGACATGGCCAGGTTCACAATCGCTTCAGTTGCGCCTAGTCTCGCTGAATTCCGGAATCTGCCACAGCACGTCCAAGGTCGCGCCCTGTTGAAGGCGCTCGCTGATCGCTTTCAGCGAGATACCTTCAATCGAGAGAATACCTTCAACCGCGAGAATCTTCTGGTGGAGCCATATAATACGACGGACCCGGAGGGGTTCGCGCTCGGATTGCCGGAGGACGAACGCCACGACGCGGTGAGGTATTTGTTCGGCTCTCCGTGGCAATTCCTGATCAACAACGGGTTCATCGCGGTCACCAAGAACGACTTCTACGAGATCACGCCCGAGGGGCGTGTAGAGGCTGCAGACGATATCAAGGCGATTCGCGTTGATCGCACCATCGTCGACGCACTCCGTTTCTTACACCCCAACCTTCAGGGCTACGAGCACTACTTCCGCGAGGGAAAGCTTAAGGAGGCCGTTACGGCGGCTTTCATCCGGGTAGAGAACCGCCTGATTGAAATCCGGGACGCGTCATCGTCGCCAGCAGCCAAAGGGGTATCCGGTATCAGCCTGCCCTACAAGCTTTTCGATACCGGTGACCTGAAGTTTCCATATCCCACCCTGGCGTCGGGCGACCCGCAAAGCCAAGACGGTTATGCGAAACAGCTCAAAGGATTTCTTGCAAGCGGTGTCGGCTGGTACCGCAACTCCTTTGTCCATGAGCCGCACAACTTGCCTGAACCGGACGCTGGCGAGACGCTCGAACTGCTGTTCGTGGCGAGCAATATGTTGCGCATCATCGACAAGTCCGTTTGACGGCGCGCTCCGCTGTGGCACTCTAGAACTTTGGAGGAGTTTGCCCGCCATGCAGCCCGAGAACCCTGCCGTTGTTGCCGCATCCAAAAACCTTCACGCCTGGGAGGCGGGCGGAGCCGATTCCGCCGAGGCGCTTTCTGCCTGGGTCGGCGCGCGCCTGAAGGCGCATGAGGCGGCATTGACCGCGCTGCTGGCCGTCGAGGGCGAGCGCACGCCGGAGAACTCGCTGCGCCTCTACGACGAGGCAATTGAGCAGCTCAGCCTGGCCGGCGCGCAGGCCGGCATACTGAACTCCGTGGCAGCCGGCAAGGCGGTGCGCGACCAGGCGCAGATGGAAGCGCAGCGGGTGGCGCAGGCCGCCAGCGCTCTGAGCCTGAACCGTGCCGTCTACGAGGCCTTGGCGGCGATCGAAATGGGCGGGGCCAATCCTCCCATCAGCGCGGCGACAAAACATTACGTTGAGCGCACGCTGCTCAGCTACCGGCTGGCTGGCGTGGACAAGGATCAAACCACGCGCGAACGCCTGCACAGTTTGCACGATAAGGCTACGCAGCTCTCGCTCACATTCAGCCGCAACATTCAGGAGGGCGCGAAGACTGTCGAGGCCACGCCTGCCGAGCTGGACGGCCTGCCAGCCGACTACCTCGCCCGCCACCCCGCGAACGCCGACGGCCGCGTCACGCTCTCCACCGACCCGCCCGATATGCAGCCGGTGATGACCTTTGCCGCGAATGTTGCACTGCGCGAGCGGATGTTTTTCGCCTACAACACTCGCGCCTACCCGGCCAATCAAATAATTCTGTTACAACTGCTGGCCGCGCGCCAGGAGATCGCCGATGTGCTCGGTTTCCGCAGTTGGGCCGATCTGGCCACCGCCGACCAGATGATGGCCTCGGCGGCCAATGTGCGCGCGTTTCTGGCCAAACTCAACGAAGCCAGCGTGGAGGGCGCACGCCGCGAGCATGAATTGATTCTCAATTTCACCCGCAAGCGCCGGCCGGAGGTGACGGCCATCGACATCGCCAGCCGCGGCTACTGGTACGAGCAGTTCCGCCGCTCGGCCTTCGACTTCGATTCGCAATCCGTGCGGCCTTACTTCCCTTACGCGCAGGTGGAGGCCGGCGTGCTGCAGACGGCGGCACGCTTGTTCAAGATTGAATTTCGCCGCGTCGAAGCACCGGCGTGGCACAGAGACGTTTCGGTCTTCGAGGTCAACGATGGCGGACGAATTGTGGGCCGCTTCTATCTCGACATGCACCCCCGCGAGGGCAAGGACAAGTGGTTCTCCGCCTCGCCAGTGGTCACCGGCGTGCGCGGGCGCGCTCTGCCCGAGGCCGCACTGATCTGCAACTTCCCAGGCGGCGACGGCAACGACCCCGGCCTTCTCCAATACAGCGACGTGGTGACGTTCTTTCACGAGTTCGGCCACCTGATGCACGCCATCCTGGGAGGACACACCGAGTGGGCGGGCATTTCCGGATTTTCTACAGAAGGCGATTTCATCGAGGTGCCCTCGCAGATGCTGGAAGAATTCTTCCGCGATGAGAAGCTGCTCCAGGCCTTCGCGAAGCATTATCAGACAGGCGAAACGCTGCCTTCCGAGACCATCAAAAAAATGAAGCTGGCCGGAGCCTTCGGGCGCGCCGACTGGGTTCGTTCGCAGCTCTACTACACCACGCTCTCGCTCGACCTGCACGACTGCAACCCGGCGGGCCTTGACCTGGACCTTATCACCCGGCAGCTTTACCAGAGCCTGCAACCCTGGACCTGGCTGGAAGGCAACCGCATGTACGCGAGCTTTGGACATCTCACCGGCTACTCGTCGAATTACTATACCTATGCTTTTGATAAGGTCATCGCGCTGGACTTCTTTGCCCAATTCGATCCCGCCGACCTTTTGGGCTGCGAGGCCGGCAGCCGCTACCGCAAACTGGTGCTCGAACAGGGCGGCTCGAAGCCCGGCCGCCAGATGGTGCGCGACTTTCTGGGCCGCGATGAGGAGTTTTCCGCGTTCAGCAAGTGGCTCAATGAGGAGTTTGAAGGGGACCTGCTGGCTCCACGCGGTTGACGGAAATAAAGGAAGACTCTGTGCTATACTTGTATAGCAGACCTAAAGAGGTGCATTATGCTCGCAATTCGCTTGCCTGAAGAGATTGAAAAACGTCTTGATGCGCTGGCAAAGGAAACCGGCCGGACCAAGAGCTTCTACGCCCGCGAGGCGATTCTCAAGCATTTGGATGATCTTGAGGATATTTATCTTGCCGAACAGCGACTAGCGGATATCCGCGCAGGCCGCGTCAAGACGATTCCGCTTGAGGAAGTGATGAAGGAATATGGCATGGTCGATTGAATTTGATCCCAGAGCCAAACGTGAATTGAGCCATCTCGATCCGCAAGTCGCTCACCGCATCAATCGCTTTCTCTTTGAGCGCATCGCTCCCCTTGAAAATCCTCGTAGCATTGGCGAGGCGTTGAAGGGCTCTAAGCTCGGTGACTTCTGGAAGTACCGCGTCGGCGACTACAGAATCATCGCCAGCATCGAAGATAAACTCGTTCGCATCCTGATCGTCCGCATCGGCAACAGGCGCGAAGTCTACCGTTAATCGAGCCTTGCCCATCCATCCACGCCCCATCCGCTATGATGATTTTGTAATGGCACACACACAGGATTTCAACGGCAAATGGGCGCTGGTGACCGGAGCCAGTTCGGGAATCGGCGCGGCGCTGGCGCGTGAGCTGGCAAAGCACGGAACCAAACTCATTTTGACGGCGCGCAGGCGTGACCGGCTGGAAACGCTGGCCGCGGAACTCACGGCAATGGGAACTGAGGTCCGCATCGTCACGGCGGACCTGAACGACCCCGCCGCGCCGCAGAAAATCTATGACGCTACTGAAGGCTTGGAAGGCGCGGGCCTCACCGTTGACATTCTCATCAACAATGCCGGCCTCGGGCAGTATGGCGCGTTCTGCTCAAACACCATCGAGCATGAAATGAGCCAGGTCAGAGTCAACTGCGAGGCCATGGCGCGGCTGACCCGGCTGTTTGTTCCGCGCATGGTGGAACGGCGCCGCGGCTGGGTGCTGGTACTGGCATCGACCGCCAGCTTTCAGCCTGTGCCGTATCTCTCCACCTACGCGGCCACCAAGGTCTTCGCCCGCTTCTTCGCGCTGGGGCTGGCCGCTGAAGTGGCACGCTTCGGCGTCAAAGTGACGGCGCTCTGCCCTGGGCCTACCGAAAGCGAGTTCTTCGAGGTAGCTCACGCCACCGCCTTCAAGGGCAACAATCTGCAAACGGCCGAAGAAGTGGCGCGGCTCGCGGTCGCGGCCCTCAAGCGCGGCCAGCGCACGCTTATTCCCTACTTTCGCGGCAGGTTTACGGCCTTTCTCGTTCGTTTCCTGCCGGTTGGGCTGATTACCCACTATGTTGAGAAAGCCGCCCGCCCAGTTCAATGAACTGGTCTGATGTGAGGAGCACAGGCCGAGAAATGAATAATTCTGGAATGTATTGATTCAAATTGGCGTCCCCGACGGGATTTGAACCCGTGTTATCGCCGTGAAAGTGGGAAACAGGCTATTTTGCACATTTTGGAGTGCTTTGCATGAGTGAGCATAAAGCATAGACTTTAGATATAGATAAGCCTGTTTTAGCTCGGATGGATTTGCACCTGTTTTACAGTGTTTAGTCCTCGCTTAGTCCCCACAGCGTCCCCGGCTTTTTAGGCGTCCCGATGGGTTCCGGGGTCCAAGGCGTTCGATTCTCCCATCCCCCGGAGTGGACTGGTGGCCGCGTCGCTGGCAACTCGGTCCCCGGCAAGACTCCGATACAAAAGGGATGCGGGCATTGGGCAAGCATATTCGGATGCTTACTTGCATACACAAATGCTTGCTCGAATCGAGCATCGAAACCGGCACATACATTCGTACACAGTTCACACCGTCGCCAGCCCGGAGGCAACAAGGCTTTTGAAACGGCAAAACGGCTTTCCCCAGTCACTCCCAAGAACTAGGCGCAATTTAACTTACGGCGCAATAGGCGGTGAGGCCGGAATGTCCATACCGGCCCGCCAGTGCCTCCAAAGGACAGCAAGCGCAATCCAAGGCCGATTCGCGGGCAAGGCTCCCGGCCCGTGGGAGTTTCTGAGATGTCCAGCAGCGCAGCCTTGACGGATAGGCTCCTGCGGCTTTGCCCCCTGACCATTGAATGAGTCCGGCGAGAGGCGCAGAAAAATGCGGCAAGAGAATTAAAAATTGAGTTGGAAAAACGGAAAGAACAATTCGGAAGAGCAAAACTGGCGCAGGATTATGCCGCCGAAAAATTTTATACGGACTTCGTTTCGACCCCTTGCAACAATTCGGCAAGCGTCAAGTCGAATGCGCCCGCGAGTGCTTGAATCGTTCGTAAGCAGATTTCCTTCTTGCCAATTTCCAGATCGGAAATGTAGTTTTCGTTGATACCGGCTTCCTCTGCAAGGTCGATCTGACGCCAACCCTTCGCCGTCCGCAGTTCGCGGATGCGTAGGCCAAGTAGGATGCAAATATCGCTTGCCATCCCTACTATCGTCGGACTAGGATTGACTCCATATTCCTACTATCGTCGGAATGGGAGGCTGGGATTCGTATGATTTTCGATCTTCGCCGTTTTATGGTCAAAAGTGCCCTCATAGGGTCGTGCGCCACACTTTTACTCACCGCTTGCGGTGGCGGAGGTAATTCCGGCGGCGGGGGCAGCACTCCCACACCCCCGCCCAGCACCACCAACGAATGGACGTGGATGAGCGGGAGTAACACGGCAAATGCTGTAGCCGTCTATGGAACTCTCGGCAGCGCATCTGCCAGCAACACGCCCGGAGGGAGGTACGACGCCGTTTCTTGGATTGATAGCGGTGGAAATTTTTGGCTTTTCGGAGGAATGGGAACCTACCCTCGCGGGGGACTCAGCGACTTATGGGAGTTTAATCCAACCACGAAGACTTGGACCTGGATGAGCGGAAGCAGCACGTATAGCTCCGGTCCGGGCGTGTATGGCACAAAGGGCGTTCCCTCTACTAGCAACGTCCCCGGACCGCGATATAGCGCCATAAGTTGGACTGACAGCAGCGGCAACCTGTGGCTCTTCGGTGGCATCGGTTGGGATTCATTCGGGATGCCGGGCTATCTCAATGACCTCTGGCAATACAGCCCATCGGCCAAGACTTGGACGTGGGTTAGCGGAAACGATACAACAAATGCAGTGGGCGTTTACGGTACGCAGGGCACCGCTTCAGTGAACAACGTCCCCGGAGCACGGAACAGTGCCGTCTCTTGGATGGATAAAAGTGGCAATCTTTGGCTTTTCGGCGGGGGTGGCTACGGTTCTAACGCAACTTGGGGTGAACTCAACGATTTGTGGGAGTTTAATTCAACCATGAAGACTTGGACCTGGATAAGCGGAAGCAGTACGGTAAATTCAAGCGGGGTCTACGGGGCTTTGGGCACTGCCGCTACCACCAACACACCGGCGGGCAGAGGCAACGCTGTCAGTTGGACTGACAGTGGCGGTAATCTTTGGCTCTTCGGCGGGTTGGGCTACGGTTCAAACGGGACGGAAGGTTGCCTCAATGACCTTTGGGAGTTCAGCCCCTCTGCAAAGACATGGACATGGGTGAACGGGAGCAACACGGAGAATGCAGCAGCCGTCTATGGGACGCAAGGCGTGGCGTCGGCCAGCAACAATCCCGGAGCACGCTACAGTGCCATAAGTTGGGCTGATAGCAGCGGCAACCTGTGGCTCTTCGGTGGCACAAGTACCGGCGACACCACAAGTGACCTTTGGCAATATGGCCCCACCGCAAAGACTTGGACATGGGTGAACGGAAGCAACACGGCAAATGCTGTAGCCGTCTATGGAACTCTCGGCAGCTCCTCCGCCAGCAACACACCGGGCGGGAGATACGGCGCTGTTTCATGGATTGACAGCAGCGGCAACCTGTGGCTCTTCGGTGGCGTTTACATTTTGAGTGGGAGTGATTACGAGAATCTCGGCGACCTTTGGCGTTACGAGCCGTAGCCAATCGCCCAAAGGTTTACGCGCTGGTGAGGCTCTGGCACCATCGAAGGGGAAAAGAGCAGTACAGGCATGTCCTGGCAAATTCTGGTGTATCCAGCGGTTCCCTCATCGGTTTATAATTGCGCAATTCCGGGAGAACTATGAGTTCACACTTCCTGCTTGACTTTGCGAAGTGTCCGAAAGGGCACTGGACACCCATCCGGCATTCCATGCCTCCTTCAATAACAAACGATCAAAGATTGAGAGAAATGGGTAACGAGACGATATATGTTGCATGTATCGAATGCCCGCTTGTTTATCGGTTTGAGACCCAGAATCTAGTATCCCGTCCATCCATGCACGGACTTCAGCCGGACCCTGAAGACGCTCCACTGCGCCTATCTTACGTATATATTCCATGCGACTGGGGAGGCTGTGAATCTCGCATAGAAATACGCGCAGTGCGGAGTAGCGATACCACAGACGAAGCCATCGTAAGGGAGAGCAAAATCTGGGTGTTGGCTGGACTGGAATGTTCGGAAGGACATAAGTTTCCTTGGCCGCCGTACCATTGATAGGTTGCATTCGTAGCACACTCCATGCGATGATTTGCTTGAGTGCATCGGACTGAGTTCCCCGCTTGCAGGCGGGATTATATTTAATGATCTGGCGTTGGGTTGATAGCCTCTGGAGTTGGCGCTCTGGACGCTACACATACTCTTTCTAGCCGCAGTGTACCACAACGGCGGAAAGGGGATATGCAACGATATTTTACATGGGATGGCTTTCCGCCGAGAGACACCTTAAGGTTTCCAACTGTGTCATTGGGGGGACACGATATGACCGCTATTTCAATGGCGTATGACCTTCCCAACGAAAGATTCGTGATTGCTGCTGATGGAAGATGCGCGCTAAAAGGTATCGGTGGAGAAATAGAAACTAAAACAGATGAGCAACAAAAGATTTTCCCTGTCGAGAGTGAATTTATGAGTATGGTCTATGCAATGACTGGGTTTGCTGGGTTTGGAAACGGTCTGTTTGAAACAATTGTCGAGGGCGGGGAGGTGATTAGGTCACTATACAAATGTAGATTTCATGATGGCTATGAGTTTACGAAGAAATTCTCTGAGAATATGGCAAATGCAGTACAAGTGGCGCGAAAAACAGGACGCTTCCCAGTGATCCCGCCATCCGAAGGATTGGCCGCAGGAGAACAGGGGAGAATTTTCAAATTCTATCTACTCGGATATTACGGTGGATTCCCATTCTTTACTGAAAGCAGGTTTTACCATATCGAGGAAACGGATCATATCCAAGTAAGGGGGAGTAATCCCGAACTCTGTCAGTCTCAAACGCTCTTCACAGGTTCGGACCTAATTGCAGCCATGATTTATGGTAATGCTCCGACTGACCCTCGAATCGCCAAGCATAAACCCGCTCAGAGTGCAGATGCGCTGGAAGTTGCCACAGGTTTTATCAATGCATGTTCGGACCCGGCTGCCGTGGAAATTGATCGGTGGTGCAGAATTGTAGGTGGACGCCTCCACGCGGCGGAAATTTCTCAGAGCGGATTTAGATGGTTAATCCGTCCGACAGAGCAAACTACGCCGTCAGCTTTTCAAACGTCAACGGATCTGCTGTGACCATGACATTTGTACAACTCATAATCTTCTCGAAACGTCAGGCCGGAGACGAGCACCACGCCGGAGACTTCGCCAACCAGGAAGCCCAACTCCGTCAGCAACCGCTCGAAGGTCTCCCGATTGCATGGAGCACCGCCGCGCTTTGCTGCCCACTCGCAGAAAGCAATATGCAGGCAGGCCATGCCACCAAAGCATCGCGGGGAACGCATACAAGCGCAATCCAACCATCGGGCGAACGGTTTCCGCCACTTAGCCGGATCACGCTGACAATGGCTGGCCGGTGAAGCATTTGTTTCTGAAACGAGTAGAGATGGAACTGACAAAACTGACAGAAAAGGTCCGGGAAAGGTTTTTGTCGGTTTTGTCAGTTGATGCTCTGGGCATTTCTGAATAATTTCAGGCGGATTCCAGTCTCTCCACCGTCTACTTGCCAGCATGGGTTCCCCCTATCCTCGGATTGATGCGATAGGTTTCGCTGGGCCGTCCGGGAGTCTGTGCGTCAGTCTCACGCCTTACCCAGCCGTATTCTTCGAGTACCAGCAATGCGCCCCGCGCCGTGTCCGGCGAATCGAGCGCGGTCCATCCGCTCCGGTACACATCCCGCACGGTGAAGAATCCATCCTCACGTTTCCAGCCCTTTGCCAGCCGTTTGCTCAAAGCGATTGCCGCGTGTTGCTCTGGCCGCGCCTGTGCGGAGTACACACGGGTTGCATGAGTCTCCAGGTAGTCGCACCAGTCACAGGCCAGCTTCGCTTGAGAGATCGGGACACAATCCGTGTGCCCATCGGCAAGAGCGAATAGCAGAGCAAGGGAAGGCATAAGGCTGCGGTACTTGGAAAGATGCGCTTGCATGACTGGTGCAACTTCTTCTCCCCGGATGCGTTGCTCCAGATCAGTCAACCATTGCTCGAATAGTGCCTGGGCCTCATCGTCAAATTGCAGTCGGAGCGGGTCTGTGGATTCCAGTGCGGCCATGCGGCGGTAGACCTGTCCGGCACACTCCAGAGCGTTCGTGTCTGGCTGGCGGTCAACGTAGCTCCATGCTGGTGGTATGTCTGGCCACACCATAAGTTGAAAGCGTTGCATCAGGCCGTCGTTTGAAGGTCCATCCCGCATTGCATCGGCCAGATAGGACCGCAACCGGGCGGGCTGGATTCCGCCAAACAGTGAAACGCACGCATGGGGAACAAACACACTGCCGCGTCCAATGCGGTCAATGGTGTGGCTGGTATCTCCAGCCCAGCATTCCAGGAAGAAGGCTCTTTCCTGTTCGCGGCCCTGTCTCTCCAGTCCGGCCAGCCATCCGGTCAACTCATCCCGGATCACGAATAATCCGGCTGGATTTTCCGAAAGAACATGATGCAGACTCTCAAAGGTTGCATCGCTGGTTATAAGGCGGCGAAGTGTGGGCTGTACAAGAGTGGATTCAGGCTTCGCAGGCCGTTCCTTACACTCCTTTTTCTTCGCCGCTTTTTTGTATTCTTGCTCCCATGCCGCAATCTCCAGTTTTTGCGACTCCAACTCACTCAGGTAGACCTGCTCTTCGTCTTCATGCGCCTTGCGCCATTCGCTCTCGATTGCCCGCGCCGGTTGCGTCATACACGTAAGCACAGGAGACTTGAGCATTCCAGGCGGCGCTACGATACCGCCCCATAGGTTCGGTACGACCGTCCATGTGTGGTCATTCCGCTTTGGTTGAATCATGGCCCGCCGGTTGGTAACTCCGGCAAGCGTGGCAATCGCGGCCACAGCGGGGAAGTCCAGCGGAACCTGCATCCGCTCTGCCACATCCTTCACCAGCGGACGGAAAGACTCCGGCATTAACTCCAGATCAAACTGCGCTACATCGGGCAGAGATTCCGCCAAAGGTTCCGGCTCTGGCCATTCGTCTAACAGTGGCATATCAGGCTCTCCGGCTGGATACCGCTTCACAATGTCCGCCGCAATGCTTTTCACCTTCGTCTCTGACAAGGGCGTGGCACACTTTGCCGCATTCTCCGCAAGCAAAGCCGCTTCGATTGCCTCCAGGCTCATTCCGCGACGTTGCATTGTCCCTGCCAACGAAACCAGAGTGTTTGTCCTGCTACCCTTCCCCACAGCTTGCGGGCTTCGCTGTGCCGTTGCGGTAGGCATTGGCGAGCGCACTGTGAGCCGTTCGACTACCCAGACGGGCAAGTCTGCAATCGGTGCATCGGGATCAATGAAGCGATATTGTTTTCCGCTGGCATGAATGGACGGTGGACACACCAAAAATCCGCCTGTGCCCCTCACGTCAATGTGTGCGCCGATCTTGCCGCTTTGGTCATTGCGAATATCAACCCCGGACGGCGGGCGGTAGTACCGATGCTCTCCCCCATCCGCTCGCCCGGTGGTCACTGTTAGCGTTGCTGGCAACGTGTCACCTTGCCGCTCCAGGTCCGCCAATGAAGCACGGCCTTCCGCACCGTCAACGTCGATCCCAACCACGCCTGAAGCCGCACCCGTGGCCAGTCCCCAATTGCAAGCCGGATACTGGTATGCCCACGCCTCAAGCTGTGCAATATCGCTAGTGGCCGCTTCCTGCCATCCGCTAATCAACGGTCGTTTGCCGCCTGCTTCAACAGGAAACAATCGAAAGCCCCAGCAAGCGGCGGCGCGTACTTCGAGCGGGATTCCAGTCACAAGAGTAGCGGCGCTCATTGCCGTCCCTCCGCCAGCCGAGGCCGCGTGTTCTCACTGACAAGGCGCTCGATTTCGCTGGTGGGAATCAATAGACGCTTGCCTAATTTCACAGAGGCAATCTTGCCGTCGTAGCTCCACCGTCTCCACGTCCATTTGGATACGCCAGTCAATGTCTCTGCCTCTGCAACCCCTAGATACTGCGCTTCCTTATTTTGTCCTGCCATTCTGTTTCCACCTTTCGTTTGAGTGCCGCTGTTCGGCTCTGGAGTCACGGTCTCACAGGTGTTCGGAATAATTTAGATAAATGTGTTGCACTTTGTATCAGTTAGGCGCATCATATTTTCAGAGGTCATAGAGAAGCTGTGAGAATCTTGGGAGGCGGGACGAATCGAGGGGGGCGGGACTATCCCAAAGTTCTTGCGGACACTCTCAATGGTAAGTTCCCCAGAAATTCGCTGGGACGAGCGGCGGGGATACCCTGTGACCGCCCTTCACTGCATATTCAAGGCTTCTGCAATCCGTCGCGGGAAACAAGAGGTGCGGCGGTAACGGAGTTCTTGGACACTCTGCGGCGGCTTGCAGATCAGTGGATTGCAAGCGGCAGGGACCAACTTGGAGAACAGCCGTGGTCTCGAAACGTTTTCTGGGTTTCGGATGCCTACCAAGAACGAATTGACATAACGCTCCGAAAATTCCTACAGAGAAACCCGCCG
>Ga0326727_10002068_pt1 | contig 70812 bp, 53 predicted proteins | sample MB2enrmetagenome_FD_207643 | JGI IMG/M metagenome (GOLD analysis project Ga0326727, IMG submission 207643) | Lab enriched peat soil microbial communities from McLean, Ithaca, NY, United States - MB29MY | ecosystem: Environmental > Terrestrial > Soil > Wetlands > Peat | place: USA: New York...
ATGACGGATCACAAGATTTGCACAAGGCGTTTTCTGCCATCCCCTGCCCGGTTTGGCGGCGTTTGAAATCGTTGTGAAATCATGGCTTGCGCCCGTAGCTCAGTTGGATAGAGCATCTGCCTTCTAAATGAAAAACGCGGTTTTTGCTATCGCTGATTTGATTTCTCAATCGTATATTTTCCAATGTTCATAATGGTTTTATTGGGTTTCAGGTTTTGCAGCCATTTACAAGCATTTGCCTAAAAAGCGGCCCTCAGTATAGAAAAAAGTATAGAAACGCCCTGCGAGCCAAGAAAGTGGCGCTCCCGCCCGGAATCGAACCGGGATACGCGGATTAGAAATCCGCTGCTCTATCCATTTGAGCTACGGGAGCGCAAGTCTTGAGAAGCATACTCGCTGCCGGTTTTTTGCCAAGACGCATCCTGTCAAAGCGGAATGGACGCGGGGTTTGGGACGAATTAAACTTCGCGCAATGACGTGGCGTGAATTAGGCGATTTTTTGCATTTGCAACGGCGGGCCATTGAACCCCGGCTGGTCTCCGATTTCGCTAGGATTGGAGAGAAAAGGGCGGACACCTTCAAGCGCCTTGAAAAGGCAACCCGTGAGTCGCTTGACGAGGTTGTGCGGAAATTTGCCAAGACCAAGAAGTGGCCCACGCTTTCAGATGAGCAAGTTACGATGCTGTATTTGCGTCTGAGTTACGGCGTTGATTTGGCTATGGCATTGAGCACCTGCAAAACGGGTCTTTTCCCCGCATTGAAGAACCGTGATTCGGAAATGATTCGGTGGTTGCTTAACGAAGCATGGGATTATCCGGGGCAACCACATACGCTTCGCCTATATTCTGAAAAGCGACGCACTTTTGGCAACGATCCAATGCGGAATTAAGGAACCAAACTCTAACAGCAGGACAATTAAAACATGAGCACGTTACCCGGAGGCGCAGCGGATAAAGCGGGTCTCGTTCACGAGGCACTCTGGGGCGTTTACGCGATGCTTAAGGTGCTTTGCGGAGAAGCAGATTCCATTTGCATTGAAGAACCTGGTGTGGACGGCGCAGAGTTCCATCTTCAGCTTGGTAAAACGCGCGAGCAATGGCAGGCAAAGAGACAAGTGCTCAGTCAAGAAAATTGGTCATTGCAACTGCTCAAGTCAAAGGGAGTTCTTACGTTCTTTCTGGATCAGGTGCGACAAGGAAATTCATGTGTGTTCGCTTCAATTTCAGAAGCACCCGAACTTCGTATTCTGTCTGAAAACGCTTTGCACGCCGAGAATTGGGAAATCTTTCATGAAAAGTTTCTCGCAGCCAAAGAAAGGCGGAACGATTTTAACGAGCTTCGCAAACACTGGAACGACATCCCGGAGCAGGAAGCATTCGAATGCTTGCGGCGCATTCGAGTTGAAGGTGCCAGGGAATGCACTTTGGAATCGCTATTATCCTGCGTTCTTCAGGCGACATTTACAGGTCCTCCACAAACAGCTTTGTCAGTCCTCCACCACTTTTATATGACCAGCGTTCATCAAACGCTAAAAGCGGATGGAATCCTAAAGCATCTTGAAAAGTGTGGTATCAAACCACGCGAATTTGCAGTTGCTGCCAAATTACGAGATTTTCTGATGGGCATCACTGATAGCTATATCGCAGGCCAACGCAGCAAACTGATCCAAGCCAAACCCATACCTCGGCAAGTTGCTTCTGATATTGTAACGCGTCTGACCGCAGCCGAGCATTCGCTTGACTTGCTCCTTGTCGGTTCTGCTGGCGGGGGCAAAAGTGCGTGTCTCCTTCAAATTGTCGAAAGTCTGCGGTCTGCTGGTGTGCCAGTGCTCGCATTTCGTCTGGACAGAATTGAGCCGGTCTCATCAACCGAAGCGCTTGGAAAGAAGCTCGATTTACCCGAGTCGCCTGCCGTCGTTTTGGCGCGTTGTTTTGAGAGTCAGCCAACGGTCTTGGTAGTGGATCAGCTCGATTTTGTGAGCGCCACTTCTGGCCGGCATCCAGATTTTTTTGACACGCTGGCAGCGCTGGTTGATGAAGTTCGAGGTCTCCGTTCATTTGGCCGAATTCACCTCGTCTTGGCTTGCCGACAGTTTGACTTTGATAATGACCATCGTTTTCGCCGTTTGCTACCAAAGGACGAAAGGCCAGTTTCGGTCGCTCTGCTAACCGACTTGGAAGTTAAAGAAGTCATTCAAACAAGTGGAGGTGATCCGGCTCGATTGGCAATACGCCAATTTGAACTTCTCCGACTTCCACAGAATCTGGCACTCTTCACAGAAGCCGGTCTCGCCCAGGAAAAAGCCCCCGCCTTCGTAACCCAGAAGGATTTGTTTGACGCCTACTGGGTGGCAAAGCGTAAGGCTGTCTCGCTTCAACGTCCGAATGAAGCAGCACAGTGGAATCAAGTCATCGAAAGGCTGATTGGCGAAATGAGCAATAAGCAAGAGTTGTCTGTTCCAAAAGCGCGATTGGACGAATTCTCGCCAGAGTTGCTTGGTGCGATGGCGTCTCAAGGAGTGCTCACATTTAACGGACACCGTTATGGATTTGGACACGAAAGTTTTTTTGATTACTGCTTTGCCCGTAATATTGCTGCTGGCGACACGGAGTTTGTCAATATTCTTGAAGGGGATGAGCAACAATTATTTCGGCGCGCGCAATTGCGGCAAGTATTGGTTTATCTCCGCGACGACGACCTCAATCGCTACTTAAAAAACGTCAGTGAAGCGTTGGGGAGCAAAAAAATCCGTTCACACTTAAAATTGCTAATTCTTGAACTATTGGCAGCTCTTCCAAATCCGCTTGATAAAGAATTTGGTATTTTAATGCCCTATTTAGATTCCGAACTTGACTCCTTGCGTAACCAGAAGCCGAATCCAGACAAAATGGCGTCGCGGGCGTTTCACACATTTTTTTTATCGCGCTCGCTTTTCCCCGTCGCCGACCGACTTGGCTACATCGAAAAGTGGCTACATTCGGGTGATTCCTGCCTTGAAAACATCATGGCGAATTATCTGCGCTGGCAAACCGAACAGCACGCAGACCGAGTGGCAGAATTACTTGAACCATTTGTTGGCAGAACTGATTCATGGCGTCAGCGCCTTCGTGGCATCATGGAATGGACTCATTTGGAGCATGGCCGACGGTTCTTTGAACTTTTTCTTCGTCTAATTGATGATGGGACACTTGACGATGCCAGAGACCGATTGGCTCAAAATGGCACGTTTTGGAGCATGTTGGGCTTCTTGGCGAAAAGTAAGCCGAGTTGGCTCGCAGAACTGGCCGTTCACTGGCTTGATCGAAAGGTCAGCGTCGCTTTAACAAGTGGCGGGAAAAACAACGGTGTTTCATTTAGTGACGCTTTTGGTGTGGAGCAGATGTTTGAAAGTGCCCGTCTTGCTCCTTTGGAATACGTCAAGCAAGTGCTGCCAGCAATCCTCCGAGCGGCTCAAGCTTTTGCATTCGCCACAGATAATATTTTTTTGAGAGATGGGGTTTGGCCTGGGCGTGACCGAGGGCCTCATATTGGACTCGGGGAAGCATACCTCTCTGCGTGTGAAGAGGCATTTGGAATTTTAAGCAAAGACGATCCAAACTCACTTCGCCTATTTATTGATGAACTGCGCTCGAAGAAACTTTATACAGCGAATCACTTGCTATTGTATGCTTACTTAACAGCTCCAGTATTTTATGCCGAGGAAGCGATGGGGTTGCTTGCCGACGAACCAGACCGCCTGCTCTGCGGCTTTTCAGATAATGCACATTGGATGAGCAGGTGCCTAATTGAAAAATCAAGTCCTCATTGTTCCGACGAAACATTTCGGAAGCTTGAAACTGCGGTGATAAATTATTCTACACCCTATGAAAATTCTCAAACGGAATGGGATTGTAAGGGTCACGCCGCGTATAATTTGGCCTCCGTTCTTGCGCCAACTCGCATTAGCGATTCCACAAAAGAAAAGTTAAAAGAGTGGCAAAAAAAGTTTTCAGCACCTGACGGCCCACCACAAGGGGTTCGTTGCTACACCGTTGTTTCACCTGTGCCTGAAAAGGAAGCTGAATGCTTTTCGGACGACGAGTGGCTTCAAGCAATTGCAAAATATAATGTTGAACGAGGTGCTCCAGATATAAAAAACTTGGAGAAAGGCGGTGCCTCTCACTTTGCAGCATTGCTGCAAACCTTTTTGAAAAAGGAGCCAGAACGGTTTGCTCGCCTGTCACTTCGGTTTCCTGATGGAACGAATTCGGCCTACTGGATGAACATTCTCTACGCTTTGCAGGAAGTGCAGGTCGCATCCTCATTGAAATATGAAGTTGCAAGACGAGTTTTTGATTCAGATTCCAACGCCTGTCTCATGGCCGCTTTAGATTTGCTCGGTGCAATTACTGATGTGCAGCTGCCCGATGATGCGGTGCAATTCATCAAACGAATGGCAACTGAACACCCTGATCCAATCCCCGAACCAAAAGATACGGACTCATCTCGTAAAAAATCTGACATTCGGATTGATGGTCGAAATTCAGTCCGTGGACATGCTGCTGAGGCCATCCGTGCTCTCATCTACCATGACAGGCGCTATCTTGCCGTATTTGAAGCGACCATTGAACATTTGGTAACCGACGCAAGCCTTGCAGTTCGAGCCTGTGCCGCTTACACATTAATGGCGGTCGCATTTTATGATACTCCTCGTGCCCTAGTTCTTTTCGGAAGGCTTGTTGATTCAACCGATTGTTTGTTTGCTACGGATTACGTCCAGAGATTCATCGCCGCCGGCCTCAATAATCATTTGCCGGAACTTCGACCGAGCATTGAGCGAATGCTGTCTTCTTCTGACAAAGAAGTCTGTCAGGCTGGCGGAACCTATTCTTGCCTGGCAAGGCTCTACCACATAGAGGCTGATGATTTGGCCGAAGCAGCACTCGCTGGCAATGTTTCATGTCGTCTCGGTGTGGTGACGGTAGCAAAAGATAATTTTTTGAACCCAAATTGCCGCGTATGGTGTGAAGCAAAACTTAAACTTCTCTTCTTTGACAAGGAAACTGAAATTCGTAAGACAGCGGCGAATTGTTTTTGGTATCTCTGGCACCAACCTGATATGCCGCTTGATCAATTCACTTCATTGATTCAAACATTTCTAAGCAGTCCTGCCTTTGCTGAAGAGCCAACGTTTCTTTTGCACACCCTTGATGACACCCGGCAACGTGTGCCTGATGTGATCCTCGACATCTGCGAGCATTTTGTCGCCAAATGCGCCGAACAAGCGCGCGACATTCGCACTGCCCTTGCCGCTGACGAATACACAGTCGGCAAACTTGTATTTCGCGCGTATGCCCAACTTGAATCCACACCAACGCGGCGGCGAGCGCTCAATCTAATTGACCGTATGTGCGAAGAAGGACTACAGAGTGCTGGGAAATACTTCGCTGATTTTGAGCGGTGATAATAGAACGAAAGCATCTAGGTCAAAAATTCAGTTCGTTGCCTCATTGGCTTTCACTACTTCAATGTCCTCGATAATTCCTTCATTCTTGCCAAGCCCCTCGTATTTTTCAGGCCGCAACTTGATCCGTTCCACAGCGAGCCTTTCCAGCGCATCGCACAGCGGCTCTAAACCCTTTCCTTTGACCAAGACGATTCGGTCTTGAAACTGGATTTGGAGAACGTCCTTGCCACTTTGCCGGACGAATTTTGCGTGTTGATAATAGCCGTAGGGAAACAAATGAATCTCGTTGGTGGTTTCCACCCGCAAGCATTGCGGGTTTGTGGCCGTGCGCCAGCACGTCAAATTCTTTGTCCGCGAGTCTGTCGCTGCGTCATTCGAGGGGTTTGTTTGTGTTTCCATAAATCAATCTTTTCAATTTGGGTTTGAGCCAATTCGGAACGACGGCTTTGAATCAGTCTGGCAATGTATTTGCGAACCGGTGGCGGCACACACCGCGCTTGCGGCGAATTTTGCTTCGCAAACTCAATCGCAAGTTCGCGGTCGCCCAAGCGACCGACATTCTCACGCAACTGCGCTTTGTCCTGGGTGAAGACTTTCACTGCCCGTGTTCCCCGCGAAATCGTGACGAGCCATTGCTGGTTATTCGTCGCGGCTTTCACCGAGGAATCGGAAAACAGAACGTGTTCGACAGTTTTCCCCTGCGACCCGTAGGACGTGATCGCGTAACCGCGCACAAACTCCCGATATTTTTCGGGCAGGACCCGCCCGTCTTTCAACTCAATGCGCCCGTTTGAATTTACGGCCTTGACTGTCACCAATTCGCCGTTAATCAATTCCTTGCCGTCAAGCGACGGCGCATTGGCCTTGAGTTGCAGTTGATCACCTTTGGCGAGCCTCATTTCAACCGGCTGGCATACCGTGAGCCGGTCTAGCAACTTGAAAGGAACACGTTGAATTTTGTTTTCCGTTTGAACCAGCAAATGTGTGGTTGTTGCTTTCAGCAACGTGCCGACTTCGCCTTTGGCGAAATCCTTTGTCTCGCGGTTGAACACAATCGCCGCGTTGGCCGGATAAAATCGCTTGTCGCGTTTTTGTGCGTCTGTCAAATCCAGCCGCTCATGCGCCGTCACCGTCGAGTCGGCCTTGTCAATGAGTCCCGCGTTTCGCAATCCGATACGAATCCGCTCATTGATTTCGTGAATCTCGCCCCACGTCTGCGAAACAATCACGGTGGATTTTTTCTTTTCCGCCAGCGTCAGATAATCGGCGACCAACCGTTCGCGCTGTTCGTCAATCGTCCGGCATTCAACAATTGCGCCGAGCCGGTCCAAACGGTCGAATGATTCAGCGTATTGGCCAGACTGCGCCTTGCGAACCGCTGCGCGGTATTGCTTGATGCGCTTTCGCTCGGACTTCGTTTCACCCGCCTTTGGGTTTTGCCGCCGAATCTTTGTCAGCCGCGCCACTTCCAAACCTGCATATCGCTCAATAGCGCGCAAGGCGTCCGAGGCTTCGACCGCTCCATGCTGCCGGGTGTCGCCGGAGAGGATGACGCGACCGCCATTCGATTTCACATAACTCAAAAGTTCGTGCATCTGCTTTCCGCCGATTTGCCCGGCTTCGTCCACAATCACCACCGCACCCGGCATCATCCGCCGCTTGGCCAGAAATTCCGAAACGGTTTGGGTGTCGGCAAAACTCTTTTTCAAATCAATAGCTTGCTGGCGCTGCGGCGCGATGACGTAAGAAACATGACCAGCAGCTTTCAAACCATCGCCGATTTCTCGCAGCGTGTGACTTTTCCCCGTTCCTGCGCCGCCACAAAACAGCGTGACAAAATCACGCGACCCCAAAATCAATTCAGCGGCGGCGCGTTGATCCGGCATGAGTTCGGCGGCAATCTTGTGATGCGGATTGAACCCCGCATATTTGCCCCGTCCGTTGCGGGCGAGGCAGACGATTTCCCATTCGCAGCTTAAAATCTCATGCGTCGTGATTTTTGACGGCGCGTGTTCGTTGCGGATGTAATCACGTTCCTGCCCTGCCGCCTTGATTTCTTGAACCGTCAATTCCGACCCGCGCCCGCGTTCCAATGCTGTGCTCCAGACTTCGTGTTCGCGGACGACCGAGCGGCGGTCGAACAAATGTTCTTCCGCCCACTGGATTGCGGCTTGCGCCGTGATGGTCGGCGATTGCATTGCCGCCTTTGGCTGGAGAGCCAATTTTCGCAAGGACTGCCTTTCATCGCCGGTAAGCTGGCTGTCCCAGAGGCGCTGAAGTTCAGACAACGCGATTCCAGAAATTTTCCGGCTGCGCTCCGCCTGGGCAATTTGCGAACGCAGTTCCTTCAAATTACCTTTTGCCAGTTCCGGTTTTTCCTTCAGCAGCCGTTCGATGCTGGCATCAATTTCATTGTGCCGTTTTGAGAAACGCGATTGCAGTTCATGGGACACGCCCTTGATTTCAAAATCGCCGCGCGGCTTGTTTTCAATCTCGTATCCGAACTGCCGCAGCTCACGCGCCAGTTCGTGATAATAAACATTCTCCGCGAATTTCCGCGCTTGCAGCATTTCGTAATTGGAAAGTGCTTTCCAACGATTTTCGGGCGCATCAAACGTGGCGTTGAACATCACGCAATGTGTATGCAGGTGCGGGTCAAGCGCGCGGGAAGTTTCATGCTGGAACATGGCGCAAACGACATTCTTGGTGAAGCGTTCCGACGTGTTAAGCCCTTGATGAATTCGTGTTCCGGCAAATTGTTGCAATTCAGCGACGGCAATCCGAGCCGCGCGGTTGTGCGATTGCAAAATCCGCTTGTCATCGGCAATCAATGCCTGGATGGAAACCGATTTGGGCGGTGAAAAGGTGAAGTCATAAAAAATCCGACGATTGGCAACCTCTGCCATTTTGTCCGAATCCCATCGCGTTGTCTTCAACCGTTGCGTCAGCAGTTCGCCGGTCAATGGATTCTGGTTGTGGCAGAGTTTGAGAAATTCGTCCTGCTTCACCCTCCCCGAAAGCCCAAGCTTTTCAGCGCCGATGCCAGCCCACTCGCCGGACACAATGTTTTCCTGACTGTAATAATCGCCGAGTTGCAGATGCTCTTTGAAGTATTTTCCCGCATTGTTCAGGTTGCATTGCGTTTTGGTGGACAGCACATCCACTTTTTAGCTCATCCCGCCCGAAGAAGTTGTGATGAAATCGTCACAACCTGACTGCCTTGAATCGGTTTAGATGGGCGCATGAACGCATCGCTGAAGCGTCATTTTTTATGGCACGCCTTACCTCTAACGTTCGTTAGAACTTTTGCGTCCGGGCATAATCCGATGCCCGGCCGATATGCGTCGGAAAGCCATCCGATTTCTGTCCGAAAATTATCCGATTCTTATCCGAGATTTTATGAGCGATAACGGTCCATCCGAGGAGGCCCGCGCTCGTTTCAAGGAACTTGCAAACGGCTACCAGCCCAAACTGCCGCGCAAGTTTGCGTTGCTTCTGCCGTTTAAGGCGCAAATCGCGGGGCTTTTGGCAAGGCAGGCATCCTACGACGACATCCGGTTGCTTTTGGAAGACGTAAAGGTCGTCGTTTCCAAAGACACTGTGCATCGCTTTTGCCGTCACGTAATCGGCCAGAAACCAGTCCGCCAGCGCATCGGCGGCGCAAAGGAAATTCCACGCCCCCAAATTCTTCCGGTTCAGGTCCAACCGGTTCAACCAACGTCCGAAAACATCCAAACAGCATTGCGGGAACAGCGGGAGCGTTTTCCCGGCCCGTGGTCGCGTCGAAAACGCGGCCCGCGCATCGCCGACTCCAAAAACCTTTAACCCAAAATCAACATGCAAAAACAATTCAACGCCGTCATCAACGGCAAGGGCGGCGTCGGCAAAAGTTTCTTTGCCGTCAATTTTGTCCAGTATCTCAAGGACAACGACATCGCGCACATCGCTGTTGACACCGACAACGAAAACTCGACGCTGAAACGGTTCCATCCCAAAGCCCAGTTTCTCGACATCGAAGACCTCACGGAAATTGATTCAGTTTTCGCCACGCTGGACAAAACAGATTTGGTTGTGATGGATTGCCGCGCGGCCTCGACCGACATCTTTCTCGATTATTTTGAAGAAGTGCGAATTTTCAATTTGCTCAAGGAGGTGGGAGCTTCGTTGAACCTCATCATGCCGGTGAACCACGAGACTGACAGCTTGGAGCAGATTCGAAACATCACCGACCGGCTGAATCACAACGCCCGATACCTGGTTGTCAAAAACGAGGCGTTGTCGGAAAGGTTTGCCAATTACGAGCGAAGCGCCACGCGGACACGACTGATGAAAGAGCTTGCGGCCAGGGAAATCACCATGCCGAAACTTTACGATTGGATCGTGGCCGACTTGAACCGGCACGACCTGACCGTTTCCGTTGCCGCCAGGAATCCCGCCTTTGATTTTTTCAACCGGCAGCGGCTTCAGAACTGGCAGCACAAATTTTATGACGAACTTGAGTCCGTGCGCGGGATGTTGTTGCCCCAGGCACCGAAGGTCCAGAAGCCAAAGAAGGAAACGAAATCCGACGCCTCACCTTTGTGAACGAAGCAAAGAACAGCTTTGACGAAGCCGTCGCCGAATGGCGGCGCAAGCATGGGATTCGTGACGATGATTCCGTTTTGCAAATGCTGGAGTTGTTGAAGATTTTTTTCCAGAACGTCAAAATCGAAATTCCACCCGACACGGATTCAATCCAGTTGATCACCATTCGCGTCTCGCTGCAAACGCTGACGCAATTGACGAAGGAGTTTTCAAAGGAGGCGCGGGAATTGACCCAGGAAATTCGGAGTGTGCCCGAAATCGGCCAACAGCTTTCCGCCGGGCGCAGTGTGGCGTTTTTGTGTGTGGCAATCGCGTCGCTTTTGGCCGGAATCCTCATTGGAAAATTCCTGCTCTGAATATGCGCTGGGCAAATTACATCACGACCGGCTTGTCACTGCTAATGGCGGCGGGCGCGCTGTTCACGCTGCCCATGCCGGCCTCGTGGATTGTGGCGGCGGCCTTTGCGGCCATCGCCGCTTACGCTGCGACCGCGAAGGGCAAACTCGCAAAAAGCAAATATATTGTCCGGCTGAAAGGTTTTGCCTGGACGCGCGAAGACTTCTGCCGTGGCTGGCTCATCACCGGCGACACCGGCTCCGGCAAAACCCGCTCCGGCATCAATCAATTGCTTTTTCAGGTTTTCCAAAACGACGAGCATTGGGGCGGCCTGTGCATTGACGACAAGGGCGTCTATTGGGAAACGCTGGTGGAAATGGCGGCGAAATTCAATCGTCAGAACGATTTGGTTTTATTGCAGGTCAAGCCGGACAATCCGCCGGAGGACTGGAAACCAAAACACACTTTCAACCTGCTTTCCGACCCGACCATCCCGCCGTCCACCTATGCCAAATTCGTAGTGGACACCGTAACGAGCCTGGGACAGCGCGCCGAGCAATCCTTTTTCAAAAGTCAGGCGCAAACGCACATCGGACTAGCTCTCGAATTATTGACGCGCATGGAGATGGAGGCGACATTGCAAAACGTCCGCAATTTCCTGCTCGAAGACAACACGATGAACCGGACGTTGGGCGAATTGAAAACGGATTATCCCACCACCCGCGACCTCCAACTCGTCGAACATTTTGAACACCGCTATCGGGGGCAGCCCGCCGAGCAGATGGGCGGCGTGAAGGAAACCATTTCCAATTATCTTCAATTCTTTTTGACGCCTGCCATTGCCGAGATTTTTTGCGCCAGCAAAAACAGTTTCGATTTCAAAGAAGTTGATCGTGGGAAAATCATCTGCGTGGCGATGCCGCAGAAATATCAAATGGAACGCCGCTACATAAACACGTTTCTCAAAATGCTTTTTTACACGCACGCCTTGCGCCGTTTTGACCGGCCAAAGGAAGAACGGGATGGCGACAATCTTCTCATCCTGTGGGCGGATGAAGCCCAGCGTTTTGTCACGGCCAGCGAGGACGGCATGAGCGATTACAACTGCATTGATGTCATGCGCGAGGCAAAGGCGACGCTGGTTGCCGCTGCGCAGTCGTCAACGTCCTTCATCCCGCCATTGGGCGAAGAAAAGGCGCAGGTGCTGACGTTGAATCTCCGCAACCGGATGATTTTCAAAGCGGCGGACGAGGCGGGCGCCGTCGAAAGTGCGGATTTTCTTGGGCAACGGAAAATCCGTCAAAAGACTTTTGGTTATTCAGGCGGAATGGCTACGCGCTCATACACCAACGTCGAAGAACACAAAATAAAGCCCTACGAGCTTCGCCATTTGCGAAAACATCAATGTGTCTTGATTCACTGCGAAAAGGGATTTCACAAGACCACTTTGCCGCCGCTGGACCCTGATGGAAAAATTCCGAAGTGGTTTCCTTGGTGGAAACGGCTTTTCTGAATGAAGCAACACACAGCAACGGCAAGGTCACGCCGTTTGCCAGTTCGCCCACCGCGTTGGCGCGCACGCTTGCCAGCGCCAGTTGCGTGTTGAGCCGGCTGGCCGTGCGAAGATAAAATTTTCGTGATCCGTGCGCTTGCATTTTCGTCTCGCCGCGATGCTAAAATTGCCGCATCTTTCCGGCTTTGAAAATGATCACCCGTCGCCATTCTCCGCCATCGGCCAACGGTTCAATGCCGTTCCCTGAAAGTCAATCCGCATGAGCGACCCCAATCTGTCATCCTTCATTTGGTCGGTGGCCGATTTGCTGCGCGGCGATTACAAGCAGTCGGAGTATGGCAAGGTCATCCTGCCGTTCACCGTTTTGCGCCGTCTCGATTGCGTGCTGGAGGCCACCAAGCCCGCCGTGCTCGACGAACTCAAGAAACGCACCGCTGCCAAGGTCAATCCCGAACCGTTTTTGCTCCGCAAGTCCCGCCAACTTTTTTACAACACGTCGCCGCTCGACCTGAAAAAGCTCATGGGCGATCAGGACCACATCGGCGAAAATCTGCGCGCCTATCTCCAGGCGTTCTCGCCCGCCGTGCGGGATATTTTTGAGAGTTTCGAGTTTCACATCCAGATTGACCGGCTCCAGAAAGCCAGCCTGCTCTACCTCGTCACGGAAAAGTTCGCCAACATTGACCTGCATCCCGAAGTCGTCAGCAACAACCAAATGGGCGCGGTGTTCGAGGAACTCATCCGCAAATTCGCGGAACTTTCCAACGAAACCGCCGGGGAACATTTCACACCCCGCGACGCCATCCGGCTCATGGTCAACCTCTTGTTTATCGAGGACGACGACGCCTTGACCAAGCCCGGCGCCGTCCGCTCGCTCTACGATCCCACCGCCGGCACCGGCGGTATGTTGAGCGTCGCGGGCGAACATCTTGCCAGCCTGAATCCAGGTGCCCGGCTGGTCATGTATGGGCAGGAGTTGAATCCCGAATCCTACGCGATTTGCAAGGCCGACATGCTCATCAAAGGGCAGGACATCGCCAATATCATCTTTGGCAACACGCTGTCCGCCGACGGGCTGCATGGCAAGGTGTTCGACTATATGCTTTCCAATCCGCCGTTTGGCGTGGAATGGAAGAAAATCGAAAAGGAAATCCGCAAGGAATTCACGGAACAGGGCTTCAATGGCCGGTTCGGTCCCGGCCTGCCGCGCATCAGCGATGGCTCGCTGCTGTTTCTGCTGCACCTGATTTCCAAGATGCGCCCGGCCAAGGATGGCGGCAGCCGGTTTGGCATCGTGCTCAATGGCTCGCCGTTGTTCACCGGCGGCGCGGGCAGCGGCGAGAGCGAAATCCGCCGCTACGTTTTGGAAAATGATTTGGTCGAAGCCATCATCGGCCTGCCCACGGATATGTTTTACAACACCGGCATCAGCACCTATGTCTGGATTGTCAGCAACCGCAAGCCGGAAGCGCGCCGGGGCAAGGTGCAGTTGATTGACGCCAGCGGCTTCTGGCAGAAGATGCGGAAAAGTCTTGGCAGCAAGCGCAAGGAATTGAGTCCAGAACACATTGAGGAAATCACCCGGATTTTCGGCAATTTCAAAAAGGTGACGAAAGACGGCGTGCCCATCAGCCGCATTTTCAAGAACGAGGACTTCGGCTACCGCACCATCACCGTCGAGCGGCCGGAACGCGACGCCAAGGGCAACATCGTTCTCGGCGCGAAGGGCAAGGGCAAGGACAAGCCCGTGCCGGATTCTAATTTGCGCGACACCGAGAACGTGCCGTTGAGCGAGGACGTGGAAACGTATTTCAAGCGCGAGGTGTTGCCGCACGCGCCGGATGCGTGGATTGACCACGAGAAAACCCAAATCGGCTACGAAATTCCGTTCAACCGGCACTTCTACGTTTTCCAGCCGCCACGCCCGTTGAGCGAGATTGACGCCGAGTTGAAAGGCGTCACCGACCGCATTTTGAAAATGATCGGAGGTCTGACGCAATGAGCTTTCCGCGCTATCCCAAATACAAGGACAGCGGCGTGGAATGGCTCGGTCAGGTGCCGGAGCATTGGGAAGCCATCCGCTATAAGAATGTTTTTGAAGAAAAATTTGTGGAAGCTGGCGGCGCTCTTCCGTTGGGTTCAATTAGCTTTGGCCGTGTCGTTTTCAAATCCGATGAATTTTTTAACGAAGCCACCAAGGCTACTTATCAAGAGGTTTTGGCCGGCGAATTTTTAATCAATCCCATCAACCTAAACTATGACCTGAAAAGTCTGCGCACCGCATTGTCCGAAATAAACACATGCGTTAGCCCTGCATACATTGTCCTGAAAGCAAAGGGAACACCGGACAAAGATTTTCTGAAGCACCAGCTCCACGCGTTTGACTTATTCCACATGAAAACGCTTGGGGCAGGAGTGCGGCAAACAATTACATTCGCTGACATCGGAGCTTGCCGAACTTACTTGCCGCCGCTGCCGGAGCAAACCCGCATAACCGCATTTTTGGATCAGGAGACGGCGAAGATTGATGAGTTGGTGACGGAACAAGAACGACTGATGGCACTGCTGAAAGAAAAACGCCAGGCCGTCATCTCCCACGCCGTCACCAAAGGACTGAATAATTCCGACGTTCCATTGCGGCGTCTAAAGTTCCTCGTTGATTCGATTGAGACTGGTTTCACGCCAAATTCTTACGGCCATCCGGCACAGGCGGGTCAATGTGGCGTTCTCAAAAGCGGTTGTGTGAATCATGGTGTGTTTGATCCAGAAGAAAATAAATTACTGGACGAGAAAGTTGATCCGCCGGCAGATTTGGAAGTTAAAGCGGGTGACGTTCTGATGTCTCGCGCAAGTGGTTCAAGTGATTTGATAGGTTCTGTCGCGCTCGTTCACGAAACCCCGTTGCCCAGGCTTTTTCTATCGGACAAAACATTTCGTGTCAGTCAGAAGCATGAATTGGTTGAAGCAGAATATTTTGTGTGGGCAATGAATTCTAAATTTTTGCGAACACAAATCTCGCAAATCATCAGCGGCGCTGAAGGACTCGCAAAAAACATTGCCCAGAGTAACATTCGTGAACTACTCATGCCCGTTCCTGACATTGACGCGCAAAAAGCCATCGTTTGTTTCATTCGGAAAGAGGTTGAAAGATTCGACACCCTCACCGCCGAAGCCCAGCGCGCGATTGACCTGCTGCAAGAACGCCGGACCGCTTTGATTTCCGCCGCCGTCACCGGGCAAATTGATGTCCGTAATCATTAACAAGACCACAGTCATCCCATAGGAATCTGATGAAAATCCTCGAAAATTGGGCATTTTTGATGTTTGCTGGCGCTATGGGATGGAATGGGCCGCTTTTTTGAGCCATGAGATTCAAAGAAACCAATAAAATCAATGGTTTTACGCATATTTCCTATGGGATGACTGTGTAACAAGACTATGAACATGGACCCACTCACAGCCGCCAACACACTTGCCACCATCGTTCAGCTTGTGGGCATGTTCAAGCAGGAGATCAAGGACGGAAAAAATGTCGAGCATCAGGAATTTTTGGAATGGCTGCAATATCACCGCCACGAAGAAATCAAGAATCTGATTTGCAATTCGGCCGCGATTCAAACGGAAGTGATAAACTTGCTCCGTCAGGACAACGAAACCATTCTCGCAAAACTGGATACAATCAATGGCACTATCGCGTTGCTGGTGAGCCGAATTGACAGCTTTCAAGGGCTTTCAAATTCATTGATGCCGAATGGAGAGCTTTCGGACCAGGCAGTCTCCATTTTGTGCCAGTTAGTTGCTTCCAATTGCAGAACCTTTGTGTTCGTCGAGGAGCCAATTCAGGCTTTTTTTGAGGAGAACCGGCGTTTGCTCAATATTACCGAGCCGGTATTTTTCCCGGATGACTTGGACACTCTGGAGCGCCACGGCTTGATAGCTCGGCAATCGGGAGGCAGTGACTTTACCCGAATTTATGGCATCACCCGAGCTGGGGCTAAATTTGCGAGTGCGGTCAAGGGAACCATCACAGACCAAATCCTATGATCAACAAACACGAAATCAAAAGCGAAAAAATCCTCGTCAAGGATATTTTCTCAACCATGTGGTTTCGCATCCCGGAGTATCAGCGACCCTACATCTGGTCCAAGGATGAGGTGAGCGAATTGCTGGATGACTTGACCTTTGCAATGGTGGATAAGCCGGAGCAGGAATATTTTCTTGGCTCGTTCGTTTTCCAGTCCAAAAAAGCCGACGCGGTGAACGGCCAGCGCTTCGATGAAAACGACCTGCTGGACGGCCAGCAGCGGATGACCACGTTGCTCATGCTGTTTTCGTGTATGCGCGATCTGGCAAAAGATGCCGACGCCAAGAACGATTGCCATGCCTGCATTTATCAGACCGGCAGCACCTATCGCAATGTTCCCGAACGCAATCGTCTGGTGTTCGCCATCCGCGAGGAAGTCCAGCAGTTCGTGGATGAATTCGTAAAAACGCGCGGCGGCACCGACCGAGAAACGGACTTGGAAAAAATCAGCGCTGGCACCGATGACAAGTCCATTCAGAACATGGCGCAGGCCATTCTGGTGATCCGGCGCTTTTTTAACGACCTGGAAAAACCAGTTTCACCCGAAAAATTGCTGAAATTCCTGCTAAACAATGTGCTGTTCATCTACGTCGCCACGCAGGATTTGGATGATGCCTTTCGCCTTTTCACAATTCTAAACGACCGCGGCGTGCCGTTGCGGAACAGCGATATTTTGAAGTCATTGAATCTGGGCGCGCTGGACAACAATGCCGACAAAATCCGCTATGCCAAGTTGTGGGAAAAAGCCGAGAGTGAGCTAGGCGATGAATTTGACCGTTTTCTAAATTATCTGCGCACGATTTTGGTGAAAGACAAGGCGCGGCTGAATTTGCTTCAAGAATTTGAGGATAAAATTTACGATCCCAAGGAGCGGGAAAAAGACACCAAGCAGAAGAAGCCGGCGTTGCTAAAAAAAGGCAAGGACACTTTCCAACTCATTGACCGCTACCTGAAGCATTACAACGATTTGCTTGGCGGCAACAATTACGACGAAACCGGCGGCAGCTTCCAATTCGACAACTTGATCAAAGTCATGCTCGCCGGGCTGCCGTCCACGGATTGGATTCCGCCGCTGCTGTGTTTCTTCGACAAATTCAAGTATGACCGCCTGCTGGAGTTTCTAACAAAGCTCGACAATAAATTTTCTGCTGATTGGGTTGCGCAATACGCCCCGACTGACCGTATTGAAAACATGAATCAGGTTATCCGGGTGATTGAAGCTGCCAGCAAAACGGAGGACGTGCTGCAAAATGCGTGTTTTGAATTGGATGGAGAAGGTTTTTTACGCAACGCGGAGGCGGCCGTTTATGGTCGTCGTTTCACGCGCTATCTGCTCATCAAATTGGATTACTACTATCAAGACCACGCCCACCGCATGACGTTTGAATCGTTGTCGGTCGAGCATGTTTTGCCGCAGACTCCAGCCGATACGAGCCTGTGGCGCAAAGATTTTTCCGATGAGCAGCGCAAGGAATGGACGGATCGCCTCGGCAATCTGGTCCTGATCAGCACGAAGAAAAACACGTCGCAGGGGAATTCCGACTACGATTTGAAAAAAAGCAAATACTTCGCGAAGAACATCAACACATGCCCCAATTCGCTCCGGGTATTGAAAAACCAGCGCTGGACGCCGGTTGAGTTGGTGGCGAATCAAAACGAAGTGATGGCAAAGATTTGCCAGAATTACGGGATTAAACAAACCCCCGCAACATTGAAGGCCAGCTAGACCAAACGAAAAACGGCAAATGTATGGACCCGCATAAAGAAATCAATTTCGAGGCCGAGATTTGCCGGCATCTTGCCAGCCACGGTTGGCTTTATGCCGAGGGCGATGCCGCTGGCTATGACCGGGCGCTCGCGCTCTTTCCCGCCGAAGTGCTGGCCTGGGTGCAGGCCACGCAGCCGCAGGCATGGGAAATCCTTGTAAAAAACCACGGCGGCAAGGCCGGTGAAACCCTGCTGGCCCGCCTGCGCGACCAGCTTGACCAGCGCGGCACGCTGGATGTGTTGCGGCACGGCATCGAATTGCTTGGCCTCAAATCGCCCCTGCCAATGGCGCAGTTCAAGCCTGCGCTCGCCATCAATCCCGACATTCTCGCCCGCTACGCCGCGAACCGGCTGCGGGTCGTGCGGCAGGTGAAATATTCGCTCCACAACGAGAACAGCATTGATGTTGTGCTGTTTCTCAACGGCATCCCAGTCGCCACGGTGGAGTTGAAAACCGATTTTACCCAAAGCATCGCCGACGCGGTTGACCAGTATCGGTTTGACCGCAACCCCCGGCCAAAAGGGCAGGCGCCCGAACCGCTGCTTTCGTTTCCCAACGGCGCGCTGGTGCATTTTGCCGTCAGCAACAGCGAAGTCGCCATGACTACCAAATTGGCAGGGCCGGCATCGGCCTTCCTGCCGTTCAACCAGGGCAACGACGGCGGCGCGGGCAACCCGGTCAACTCGGCGGGCGGACACCGCACGGCGTATCTTTGGGAAATGGTCTGGGCGCGCGAAAGCTGGCTGGAAATTTTGGGCCGTTATCTCATCGCCCGCCGCGACAAGAAGAAGCAGATCACCGAAATCATTTTCCCCCGCTTCCATCAGCTCGACGTGACGCGCAAGCTCCAATCGGCGGTGTTGCACGACGGGCCAGGCGGCAAGTATCTCGTCCAGCACTCCGCCGGTTCGGGCAAAACCAACTCGATTGCCTGGACTGCGCACTTCCTCGCGGAGTTACACGATGCCAAAAACGAGAAAATGTATGACACCGTGCTCGTGGTTTCGGATCGCACGGTTATTGATTCACAGCTTCAGGAAGCGCTCTTTGACTTCCAGCGGACGACCGGCGTGGTGGCCACCATCACCGGCAATGAAGGCAGCAAAAGCGGCGAACTCGCCGCCGCGCTGTCAGGCGATAAAAAGATCGTGGTTTGCACCATCCAGACTTTCCCCTTTGCCCTTGAAGCCGTCCGCAAACTGGCCGCCACGGAGGGCAAACGCTTTGCCGTGATTGCCGATGAAGCCCACAGTTCGCAGACCGGCGAGGCGGCGGCAAAATTGAAGGCCGTGTTGACGCCCGAAGAGTTGGCGGAATTGAATGACGGCGGCGAGGTGAGCATGGATGACGTGTTGGCGGCGCAGATGACCGCCCGCGCCGAGGATGGCGGCATTACGTTTGTCGCGTTCACGGCCACACCCAAGAATAAGACGTTGGAAATTTTCGGCACGCGCCCCGACCCCAAACGCAAGCCCGCCAAGGATAATGTTCCGTTCGCGTTCCATGTGTATTCGATGCGGCAGGCCATTGAGGAAAAATTCATCCTCGACGTGCTGAAAAATTACACGCCCTACAAACTGGCGTTCAAGCTCGCGCATGAAGGCAAGGACTACGACGAAAAAACCGTCGAGTGCGCCGCCGCCATGCGGGGCATCATGGGCTGGGTCCGATTGCATCCCTACAACATCGCGCAAAAGGTCGAAATCGTGGTGGAACATTTCCGCGAATTTGTCGCACCGCTGCTGTCCGGCCGGGCCAAGGCGATGGTTGTGGTGGGCAGCCGCGTGGAGGCCGTCCGCTGGAAGCTCGCGATTGATAAATACATCAAGGACCACGGCTACAAAATCGGCACACTCGTCGCCTTCTCTGGCGAGGTGAACGACGCGGAATCCGGCCCGGACGGTTTTTCGGAAAACAGCAAGGTTTTGAACCCGAATTTGAAAGGCCGCGACATCCGGGAAGCGTTCAAGGGCGACGAGTATCAGATTTTGCTGGTCGCGAACAAATTTCAGACCGGCTTTGACCAGCCGTTGCTGTGCGGAATGTATGTGGACAAGCGGCTCGCGGGCATTCAAGCCGTCCAGACCCTTTCCCGGCTGAATCGGTTCTATCCCGGCAAGGAAACCTATGTGCTGGATTTCGTGAATGATTCCAAGGAAGTCCTGGCTGCGTTCAAGACCTACCATTCCACGGCGGAACTTTCAGCCACCACCGACCCCAATCTTGTCTATAATCTGCGCTCCAAACTGGACGCCGCCGGCCATTATGACGATTTCGAGGTGGACCGCGTTGCGGCGGTGGAGCTGAAACCAGATGCAACGCAAGCCGAGCTTTTGAAGGCGCTTGAGCCGGTGGTTGACCGGCTGATGAAGGATTACAAGTCAGCCCAGCAAGCCTTGAAAGAGGCCAGGGAGAAGAACGACGAAGCCGCCGCTAAAGTCGCCCAAGATGGATTGAACGCGTTGATTCTTTTCAAACGCGACATGGGTGCCTTCATCCGGCTCTACACGTTTCTTTCGCAGATTTTTGATTACGGCAACACCGCGCTGGAAAAACGCGGCATCTTTTACAAACGTCTGCTACCACTGCTGGAATTTGGCCGCGAGCGCGAGGGCATTGACTTGTCGAAAGTCATCCTCACCCATCACAACCTCAAAAACATTGGCCGTCAGCCGATGCCGCTCTATGCCGGCCCGACACCCAAGTTGGAACCGATCACCGAGGCTGGCAGCGGTGAGCTACACGACAGGGAGAAGGCCCGCTTGGACGAAATTATCCAGAAGGTGAACGACCTCTTTCAAGGCGATCTGACCGACCAGGACAAACTGGTCTATGTGAACAATGTGATTAAAGGCAAACTGCTGGAATCGGAAACATTGCGGCAACAGGCGACAAACAACACCAAGGAGCAGTTCGCCAACTCCCCCGACCTGAAAACTGAATTGCTAAATGCCATCATGGGCGCACTGGACGCCCACACGCTGATGAGCACGCAAGCCCTGAATTCACCCGCCATCCAGACCGGCATGAAAGACATCCTGCTGAATCATGCCGGACTTTACGAAATGCTGCGTGGCGAGCCGGATGCGACGTCGGCCAAGTGAAGGACTTCCGGCATGAAACGCAAAAAAATCGCCCGCTGGACGCCGGGCCTGAAAAAGTTGAAGGCCATATTTCCCTGCTCGTCGTCGATTTGACAGCACCACGCATGAATGAAACCGATTACGAAAGCAAGATTCGATGCGTTGTGCCGGTCTCGACAGCCCACGGCAGATTATGTCAGTAAAGAGGTTGAATGGTATTCAGATGAAGACGAGCGGGTGTTGGGAATCGTGATGCTGGATTCAGTGGATAATGACTGGGTATCGCTGGTGTTGGGCAGGGACGAGGCCGGCGTCTTTCGCTGCATTGATGTGGATTCCTGCGTATCAACCCAAGACGAAGCGCGAAAACTTCTGAAGGACAGTCTGGAAAAACATTCTCGCACTGGAAACAAAATCTTCCCGCAAGGCGACGTGAAGCGCAGGCCCGTTGATATATTTAACCTTGCTGTGTCTGCAACCGCCCTACATCCAGTCTTCAAGCTTCTTTACGAGGGGGAACATCACTCTGCCGCCCGCGAAATATTGCGGGAACTCGTGCAGACGTTCATTGATGTGGATGGAAATTTTGTCCGTGATTTTCAAACTACCGGTTTCAACGCAAGGCTGTGGGAAATTTATCTAAGCGTGTTCCTATACGAACAGCGGTTCAGTCTTTCTCGCGAATTTTCCAGCCCGGACTTTTTGGCCTTGAAAGACGGCTTCCCGGTCGGAATTGAAGCTGTTACCGTCAACCCAACTGCGGGCGAGAATCCCCCAAAGCCCAAAAATGACGACGAGCTAAAAGCTCTACGCGAAGAATACATGCCCATAAAATTTGGCAGCGCTATGTTCTCAAAACTGAAGAAAAAATATTGGGAACTACCCCAAATGCAAGGCATCCCCTTTGTGTTGGCAGTTCATGATTTTTGCGTTGATGACTCAATGACTTGGTCGGCCCCGGCGATCAATGACTACTTGTATGGCCTGCGGGCAACATGGGCAAAGGACGAATCGGGCGTGCTTCACATTAAGGAAAATCCTATTTCCCATCATCGCTGGGGCAACAAACCTCCGCTGCCTTCTGGTTTTTTTAACCAGCCAGAATCGGAGCACATCAGCGCCGTGCTCTTTAGCAATTGTGCAACTCTCTCAAAATTCAGTCGCATGGGTAAATTGGCTGGCTTTGGTAACCCGGACGTAAAGATGATTCGTATGGGCACTAAACCCAACCCGGACAACAATTCAACAGAACCAATCCACTTTACTGCGGAAGTTGAGCCGGGAAAGTATTCCGAAAGTTGGACAGAAGGAGTTCAAATCTTTCATAATCCGCACGCCAGATTGCCAATTCCGGTGGAACTTTTTCAAAGCTGCGCACATCATACTTTGCGGAACGGGCGCCGCGTCCACCTGGCCCCCGACGAATTTGTGTTTTCCTCTCATACCATGATTCTTACGCCGAAGCAAGACAGGTAGCTTGTTGCCATGTGCTCGAATTACTCGCAAAAAAAGGACGAAGCCAAACTGAAGCTGCGCGATAAAATGCTCGTTTTCGGCGCTGTCCCGCGCGCCAACATTCGCCCTACCGACCTCGGCCCCGTCATCCTGCCGGAGCAGGATGAATTCGTCTGCCGGGAAATGCGCTGGGGTTGGAAAGTCCCCTGGGACGAAAGCCCGCTCATCAATGCAAAAAGCGAGACGTTGACCACGCTGGCTACGTTCAAAAAGCATTTGAACCAACGCTGCCTTTTGCTGGCAGACGGTTTTTTTGAGAAAGGCGTTTTCTTCCACCAGCCCGCCGGCCAAACCTTTTGTCTCGCCGGACTCTGGCGCGATGAACCCAACGGCCAGCGTTATGTCATGCTCACCGCTACCCCCAACGCCACCGTCGCGCCCTATCACCAGCGGATGCCGCTGATTGTGCCGCCGGAATTTTATGATGCCTGGCTTGGTGACGACTGGCAGCGCGTGATCGCCGAGCCGGACCGCTCGCCGCTCGAAAAAGTCCAGAGGCAGCCGGAGCTTTTTTAGGTTCAGCAGGTGCATTGACGCTGCCATATTTCAACTACACACTCACCTCCGTGCAGATAATTCCATTAAATCAATTTGGGAATGAGTGTTTCAAGAAAGCGCGTCAAGGCCGTCTTACATTTCTTGTCGGGGCTGGAATATCAATGTTGCCTCCGACTTGTTTGCCGTCAGCCCTTCAGCTTAAACGAATGGCAATAGAAGCCCTCTGCGATCCACCTGAGCTCCGCAAATTCGCTCGTTTTGCTATCAATTCTCGACGCTTTCCTTCACTTATATTGGAAATCGTTTTCCAGACTTTTTATGAGTGCTTCAACGAGCAACTTTTCCATTTTTTTGAGGTGTTGAGCAATCTGAATCCGAACCTAGCACATAGAGTATTAGCCAGGTTTAGTGATAATTTTCATGTTCCAATCGTAACCACCAATTTTGACACACTCATCGAGCAGGTGAAGGTGACCTCCAAACCTGTCGTTCATGTTCATGGCATTTTAACGGACAGAAAACAAATGATTGTCCGTATTTACCAGGTGGGAAGAGGGCTGTCGAAAAATGTGGGACAAGAGGCTGGCCGTTTCATCCGGGGGAAAACCCTTTGCGTTTTAGGATATTCTGGCAGTGACGAAGACATTCGAGCCTTGTTTAAACAATATAAACCAAAAATGATTTTTTGGTTCGTGCGGAGTCGTAAGGATTTTGCCATTAAAAACATTCAGCGTTCGTTTGCGGAATTCAAAAATATTGTCTCGATCGGCGACCTGAACCGTCTTGTCCGTCTTTGGGCAACCGCGTTCAATTGTGGAAACTACACCGCGAAATTAAAATCGAATGCACATCATAAACATTATTCCGCCCTGTGGCGGGGTCACTTGACTGTAGCAGACCGTTACGCTGCTCTTTCGAGGCTGATGATTGATCTCGAAGAATACCACTCGGCGGCGGAAACTGCACAACTCGGTTATCGAAAATGTCGCAATTCAGACCGGGCGTCCTGGTTTTTGACGCAAGCCTCAGTCGCTCAGAAGCTTCTCGCAAAAACGCATGGCGCTATTGCCAACGCCAAAGCCGCTTCAAGAATTGCACGGCGGAAAAATAGTTTATTCGATTTGGCCGCTGCACTGCGCGCAGAGGGTGACGCGCATCTTGAAGGATATAAATCTGATCCGAGGCGTGCCCTGTCGTTATTTAGGCGATCCGAAAAGATAATTCCGATTGCACTGAAGCGAAGCCAGTCGCAAGAAATGTCCGAGCGAACAAGAAGCTTTGCTTCGCGTCTCTATAATGGCATCGGGCTCGCATCTCTTGAACTTTCAAAATATGGCGACGCGAGGCGTGCGTTTATGAAAAGCCTCAAGTATAAAAGACGAGCCGGCGACTTAATTGGCTCTGCCATCACGTCAGCAAATCTTGCCCGATTGTTCTACCGACAAAAAAAATACGCAACGGCTCACAAATGGAAATGCCATTCGATGTATTTATTTGAACGATATGACCGCACTTTCCAAAAAGCATACCTCTTACGAAGTTTTGGTGCAATCGCTTGCGATCAGGGCCGAGTTCGTCAAGGACTTAAATTGCTTAACGAAACGCTTAAAATCTATAAAGCCCTGAAGAGCGAGCTTGGCATCAAACTCACCGCGGAACTAATTAGGAAATTCGACAAGTAACGCCATGGAACCACACCAGACCGTGCCCCGCTCGAAAAGTCCAGAAGCAGCGGGAATTGTTTTGACTTGGACAGCCCTTGTCCAGCCGGCGGTCTATATTGCGGGCATGAATGCCGCCCGCTTCTTCATGCGCCGTGAGGATTATCAGCCACCACAAACGCCCGCCGACAGTCCATTCCGCAACTTCTACGTTAGTTGCCTCAAATGCGGCTCGTTCAAATTGCTCGCGCAATCGCAGTTCGACGAGGAATCGGGACAAATCGCGCTGGTGTTGATCTGTCCAAGTTGCCGCCAACGGGAAATTTTGCCAATCAAGTAATTCCCCGTCGCCGGACAGCGTATTTATCCCAAATGAGGAGCCCATGATTTTTGTAGGAGATCAAGGGTCTGCTTTCGCCCAACAAGAAAAAGCGCGTCAACAATCGAAACACCTTCGACGTTCTGTCGGTTGACATCTTTATATCCTGCAAACCCGTCAATGAAGCGCTGCTGGACAATCTGAATGCCATATCTCCTTAGCAAATCAAGATTGTGACATTCACGTCCGCCCCCCTCACCTAAAATGAGTTCATTTGCACCTGTGCTCCTGCAAATTGTTGCGACCTTCAAGGTCCGCCGAAGCTCATTTGTTCGCTCGCTGATGGAATAACCTTCCAGTAATTCAGCATATTCCATTTCGTGATTGCGCCCCAGTGAAACCTCAATCTGCTCGCAACCTAGATATTTCAAGACGGATTGGATTAGCGCAACGTTCAAGCTGACCAATTCTGAACTGAGCGAAGGGAACCAATTCGCCAATGATGCCCATGTTTCATCAAAATAGTGCCCCCTGCGATAAGCGTGACGCAGGCTCTCCATGATGTGTTTGTTCCAGTCCGGTTCTGATATTTTCACATCAAGAAGCAAATCATGCATTGAGGCGTGCGTTGGTAAGGTTAACCAAGTAAACTCAAAGTGCGAATTTCTTATTCGCGTGCGATTTTGAAAATATCTTTCGCGGAAGTTCACGTTATCCAACACGACGAAGTGAGAACAGTTTACGAGTTTGTTAAAATATCCTAACCAGGGAAGAAAATGAGGTTGATGAATGACGATCCGTTTTTGTTTTTTGGGTCGCCGCCTGTGAGCTGGCACTGTATGCACCGTGCCACTGTTCCGAATTTCGAGCCGTATCTTGGCCAGCCGCTGACAATCCGCCTTGTAGTAGTTGTGATCTTCTCCAAATCGGTCACGCAATAGATCATTGTATTCGCTGTATAGCGATTCCGCTTTCTCGTCGCGATGAAGTTGAAGGAAAACTTCAGCCAAATTTTGAATGCTTGCTTGCGTGTCAGGATGGGCGGTTCCGAGAACCATCCTTCGGCCAGCCAATACCTTGTCAAAATAATCAGCCGCTTCCTCCAGATCATTTGCGAGTTGCGAAATACGGCCGAATTGATGCAGAACAGAAAGAACTTCTGGAGATTTAGGATCATGTTGCTCAATGATTTCTTTTGAGCGGGCTACCAGCTTCGCGACATCCTTAGACGTTGGATCTTTTCGCGAAAGAAAGTGAGCGTAGCAAGCCATCAGCGGAGCACTGTGCGGTATCCATTTCAGCCCCAATTCATATTCAGTTTTTGCGCCCTCCGGACTGCCGGCGTTTCGTGCCGACGCGTGCCATTCCCACCATTCACGTTCTTCAGGTGGAGGCAACATTTTTTCTACGGCCCGGCGAGCGACGCATTGAAACACTTCCGGTCCGATGCTGGCTCCAGTAGGGAGAAATTTCCGAAGGTTATCAGCAACTTCCTCGAAATTTCTCCGCCAAGCAGCCAATTGGTTTTCTTGCCGTTTTCTAATATCATGTTCAATGGGAGAAATCTCAAAGGCATCACCCAAAAGAAGCATCAACTCATCGAAGTCGGGAACAGCAACGAAAACACCGTCGAACGATTCCATCACCCGTAGGATACGATCGGACGACGGCGGCTTTCCGTCGGCGGAACGGTAGCACCAGAACAATCCTGGTTTCGATGTTTCCGACTTCTTGAAACTTGCTAAAAACTCCATGAAGCCTTTGTCATTGCCACCATATCCTATCACAATTGGTATCTGCCCTTGAAAAAGGGGAATTAGTATTTTTTTCCAGTCGTCTCCGATAATGGCAATTTCTTGGCCGAGGTTTTTTGTGTTAAAACCTGCCTCTCCATGAATCTTCAGAATCTTCGGGCTTTCCTTCACAAATTCCAAACCATGCGGCATCCCTTCTCCGCGCCAAAGCATTTTCCCTAAAGTCTGCTGATAAATTGCAAGCGCACTGGCGACGAGATGGTCGAAATTTGTGGTGGTAACGGTATTGTGCTGGGTCAGGGCCAAAATTCGAGCCAGAATACTATACCCAAAACTTGGTTCTCGCCCCTCCATCAGATCATTTATGGTCCGCTCCGCAACAAAAGAATCCCCCCCAAATCTGGCTTCAAAAATAGCGGAATAGTTCTCAGGAATGTTTTCGAGCGTGAGATCGGGTATTTGCTCAACCGGTTTTGATTTTATCCACTTATCGAGTTGATCAACCGACGGATTCTGCCCCATTCGCATCACGTAAATTTCGCGCAGCCACCGTTCGGCAAGTTGTGCGCCAGTGGGAATACCGGACTGGACTGACGCACCCGCGCCGATGATGAAACAAAACGCTGGCGATCTGGCGCGATTTCGTTCGCCGATCCGAAATAAAAATTCGGTTAATGGAATTTCACTGGGCATTTTTTTCCGAAGCCCATCATACGCTAATTGGCAAAAATGAAAATAGCCGATTGAAGATGATTATTTGTGGCCGCGTGACCAACGCACAATTTGCTTCGCTTCACTAGCCGGAAGTCGGCCCTGTCTCCCTTCCGACTCCGACCGTTCCGCTACACAAACCGCGCGCTAGTCACGAGCGGCACTCGCATTGGCTGCACGAGCGGCGGGCTTCCGTCTGCGGCCCGGCGGCGGGACGTTCCGTTTCGGCTGCGTTTCGTTATGCACTCCTCTCCGCCTCCGCTCCACTTTCCCCGCTCGCCGACCACAGACCGAAGCCAAGTCCAGCCGCAAGCCCGATTGACGCTGGCGAATTTCAGGCGCACACTTTCCTAAATCATGGCACTTCGGAAGAACAAACATTGTCGCAAAAACATTTATGGGGCGTCGTCGAAACAATGATGGCATACCAGAAATGCTCCTCGAAGCGCTTGAATTCGTGTTTCGAATCATTCCTCCCTGGACATCAATTCCACTGGCAGCAGTCGGATTTTTGCTGATCGTGTTTTTCTGGGATGCCACGGTTAAGATTCCAGTCCTTCAGATTTTCGGGTTAATGTTCGGTGCCGGATTTGCCGCCATCTGCCTGATTGCCGGATGGAAAGGAGCCGGATTCCGGCGGCGTCAGCGGGAATTTTTGCAGGCGGACATTGACATGGAATGGGTTCGCGGATTGAGTTGGCGAGATTTTGAACATCAGTTGGCTGAAGTCTATCGGCAGAAGGGCTATGAAGTGGAGGAAACGGGCGGCGGCGGCGCCGATGGCGGAATTGACCTGAAACTTTTCAGGGACGGTCGCACGACGATTGTGCAATGCAAGCATTGGAAGACATGGAAGGTGAACGTCAAGCCGGTCCGCGAATTGTTTGGCGTAATGACCGCCGAAAGGGCTGATTCAGCCATTTTCATCACCAGTGGCGGATACACAAGTGATGCGCTGAAATTTGCCGAGGGCAAACCGATTGAGTTAATTGACCAGCATGGGTTTCTCGATTTGGTGCGCTGCTTCCAAAAGGAATTGCAAGAGTATTATGGCGTGGAACCTGCAAACGTTCACATGGACGAACAAGCGCCAGCAGCGACGGGAATTCCGCCGAAGTGCCCCGTCTGTCAAAGCCCCATGAAACTGAGAACGGCGAAGAGGGGCACGAATGCGGGTTCGCAATTTTGGGGGTGCTCCAGATTTCCCGCTTGTCGTGGCACTTTAAGGCATCGGGACTAGCGCCCATTTTATTTCACCAACCGCTGGCGGTGTTTGTGAAGGCCAGGTTGAAATTGCTTCTCTAACGCTTGCGTAATGGTTTATGCTCCCCGCTTGCTGGCCGTCCTTCAGGCAGCCTGCCTTCGCGCTTGAACCGCTCGGCTTCCTCTCGCTCAACCACCAAATCGCGGCCAAGTTTTTTGGCCTTGAGTCGTTTGGCCAAAATATACTGGCGCACCCGTGATTGAGAAATTCCGAGCATCCGCGCGACCTCGGATGTGGTCAGCGGATCAATGCTGAAATTTAACCAGGGCTGCCTCATTTGTGGAGCGAATTCGACGCCAGTAGATACTATAACGCATGGGTTATATTTTACTTGCATTGCAATTCTCCCTCACCTAAAACGGTCGTGTGAAACACGAGCCAGCGACGGACAAGCCAAAGATTTTGATTGTTGAAGACCACCCGGACGTGCTGCAAACGATTGTCTTCCTCCTTCATCAGCGGGCCGGATGCAATGTGGTTGCCGCCCAAACGGGGGTTCAGGGATTGGAACTCGCACGGGACGGCGATTTTGACCTCATCACCCTCGACATTGACCTGCCCGGCATCAACGGCTTCGAAATTTGCCGGCAGTTGAAGCAAGACCCGGTTCTGCGCCAGACGCCGGTGATCTTTGTTTCGGGACGCAGTTGCGCCGATGACATTCATCGTGGCCTCGCGCTTGGCGCGGCGGATTATATCACCAAACCGTTTGATGCGCTCTCGTTTGTTTCGCGCGTCCTGTCGCATGTCAAAGCGAAGCCAAAGAATCAGGATTCATCCGCCTGCCTGTCGTTATGAGACGCACAGTTTTTTATTTTGCGACGTTTGAAATTGGCTACTCTCACAGCAGATTATGAGCGGCAGACCAAAGCAGGAAGTCAGACGTGTTTTCTACCGTAATGGAGCCGTGGTGCTTGAGGAGCGGTATCGTGCAGGCATACCGCATGGTCTTCGCAGAATGTGGCACCGCAACGGGCAGCTTGCGGAGGAGCAGACCTATCGCCACGGAATCCTTCACGGAATATGCCGTCAGTGGAACGAAGATGGCAAATTGCTCGGCTCATATCGCATGGAAAATGGAACGGGCCTTCAAAGAAGCTGGCACGGCAATGGGCGGTTGAATCAAGAATTCAGCACGGTGGACGGTCAATTCTGCGGGCGCAGCCGGATGTGGCTGCGGGATGGGACGTTGATTTCAGATCACATTCTCCTTTTTGATCAGAACGTCACTCCCGAACGATACCGCCAGGCGACAGCCAAAGACCCGCGCTTGCCCAAACTGCGAAGCCGGATTGGAAAACCGCCACCGAACAACCAGGCGATGGAGAAGCACATGCAGCACCTTTTTGTCACGAGCCTTTTGGCGAGACAAAATCGCAGTGAAGCCCAGGCTTGGCTGCAAGCGGACGGCAAAACAGCACGCTCGCTGGGCCGTTTCAAACACGCCGCTAAGGCTTTGAAATTCGTCGGGGAACTTTATCAGGCGGGCGCGGTGAAAGTGATTTTGCCCGACATTTACCAGAACAAGCGCGGCGACCAGTTCGCCGACAATATGCTCGTGCAACTGCCGAAGGCTGCGAAGCAGCGCAAGGCCATCCGCACGGTTTGCACGCAATTGAGGAAAGGCGATCTCGGTGCGGTCATGCCGGACAGGGATTTGGGCGAAACTCACCTTTATATCTCGATGGACTGATTCAACGGACGACGAGACCACCGCAGGCGGCATCCATCGTGAGCGCGCCGGAGGCGGGTTGGCCGGCCAGCAAACGCTCCGAGACCGCGTCGCCCACCAATTTTTCAATGGCATCGCGCATCGGACGTGCGCCAAGCTTCGGATGAAAACCCCGCCGCACCAGGAACGGCAGGACGGATTCAGTTGGTTGAAGCTCATGGCCTTGGTCGCGCAAAAACTTCAATTCGTTTGCCAGCAGCAAACCGGCGATTTCAAGCTGGTCGTCGTAACTCAATCGGTTGAACACCAGTTTTTCGGTGATGCGAGCAAAAATTTCAGGGCGCAAAGATTGTTGCGCGCGAGTCAAGACGTGGCGCTCCATCGTGGCGTGCGTGGAATGTTGAACGTGCAAAATTTCCGCCGCGCCGATGTTGGACGTGAGCACAATGTAATGCTTGGAAAAATCCAGCGTGTCACCACTGGCCATCGTCACCCGCGCCGCATCAAGAATTTGCAGGAAAACGTCCAGGATGCGCGGATGCGCCTTTTCAATCTCGTCAAATAGCAGCGTCCCGGAAGGTGATTTGTCATACGCCATTCCCAAAGTGCCGCGTTCGCCCAGCCGCGCACCAAGCAGGACACCGAGCGATTCCTGGGTTTGATACTCGCTCATGTCGAAACGATAGATTTTGTCCGCGCCGAAAAGAAATTCCGTGAAGGCCAGCGTGATCTCTGTTTTGCCGACGCCCGTAGGACCAAGGAACATGAAGCTTCCACGAGGACGAGTCGGCTTGGTCAATCCCAACTCGCCGCGTTGCAGCACAGAGACCACGCGCGGGATGACATGAGCCTGTCCGCGAATGCGCTGGCTTAAATTATTTTTCAGACCCTGAAGCTTGGGGTGAAGCGGTGAGACGTTTTTCTCCGTCGTGTTCATTGCGTTTTTCATGCGTCAACCCTGCCAAAACGCCGGAGAAAAGTTGTGATGATTTCGTCACAACCTGCCAGAGCAAAAGAGAGTAAAACCTTGCGCATGAAAATTACATTTCAAACGGCACAAACGGCGTTGACGGGATTCTCTCCCATCCTCGCGCAATCTTCGACCAGCCTTACATCGGGCGCGTCATCGGCTTTGGGCATCGTGATGCTCATCGGATTCATCTTCGGAACCATCTGCGTCGTAGGCGGCGGGTTCGCCATCCGGCGCGGCGACACCGATGCCGGGAAACTGTCCATCATCGGCGGACTCATCATCGCCGGCGCGCCGGTGATCGTGAAGGCGTTGTTCACCGCGTTCGGCATCGGCAGTTCAACCGTGGACGTGGGAACATTCCAATGAAAGACGGCCTTCGATTCACGGAAACGAACAGCTCCGACGACTCCAAGGGGCGGACTTGGGGTTTGGAAGGCGATCTGTTCTGGTTCATGGCCGGCGGCGCGTTCGCATTCGTCATGGTGTTGCTCGTTTGTTTCAGCGCGCTGAAAATGAGCTTTCTGGTTTCCCTTGCTTTGGCGGCTGTGCCTCTGGTGTTGTGCGTCCTTTACGTGTTCATGTTCCGCCAGGGAAAACCAGCCGGTTACGACATTGACTGCCTCGACTACTGGCTGAACGGTTCCGGTTTCAGTCCTGATTTGCAGAGGCAACCGACCCATCCCCTATGTTTGAGCAATCCCCAAACGGACACTTCGTCAACGACCTGATTGTCTTCAATTCGTTGAACGCAGGCGGCTACGTCTCGAAGGGATTCATCTTCGAGCCGCCCGATATGATCAACGCACAGGTGTCGGAGTTGAACCAGTTTCAAGACCAGCTCTCGCAATTGCTGTCTTCGCTCACCGAACAACAGCGTTTGCAAATCCAATACTTTTGCGATTCTGATTACCGGCATGAATTGCTGCGGTATCAGGCGGAAACTCAAAAATCTGAAAATGTCTGGACGCGCCGTTCACGCCATGAACGTTTCGCCCGTTACTGGCAGGCGATGACCGAACGCAAGCTGCGGCGGCAACGGCTCGTTTTTTATCTCTCGCGGAAAATCGAAACATCGGCCAAGGGCATCAAATCCGCCGCCGCATTGACCGAATATTACAACCAGCTTTTGGCACAATTGCGGGGCGAGTTTGAGCACAAGCACGAGATGCTGACGGACATTTTTTCGGGCCAAGGCGCAAGAATCATCCCGATGAAGGACGCCGACCATTTCCGGCACTACAAGACGTTTCTCAATCCGTCGCTGGCCGAGCGGTTCGACTACGACCCGATTGACGGTTTTGATCCGCAATTGTCCATCCAGGAAAATTGCTGGCACAGCGAAGGCAGCGGGCAGGCCGACTTTGGATTCTTCATGGACGGCCGCTATCACTCCATCATCGTGCTGTCGCGCTGGCCGAAAATGACCTACCCCGGAATCATCCACCGGCTGACCGGATTGCGGTTGCTCGATTACACCATCACCGTGAACCTTGAGCCGCTTTCCATCCGCAAGGAAATCTACAAGGAGGAAAAGGAACACGACCGAATCGCGGGCGATTATGCCAGTGAGAAAAAGCTTTCACTGCTCACGGTGATGGACAAGAAACAAAAGAAAATCGCCGCGCTCATGCAGGGGCATACGTTTCCGTTCAAGGTTCTGTTCGCCATCCGCACTTGGGACAAGTCCAAGGAGGGATTGATCGCCAAAACGACGGCCATCAAGAACGCCATCAATTCCATGAACAGCGCGCAGTATTCGGAAAGCACCCTGCCCAGCACTTCCAAAAAACTCTTTTACCAGACGTGGCCGGGCTGGGCTTGGAGCGGATACCGGGCGCGCAAACTCTACGGCGAAAACCGTTACATCGCCGATATGCTGCCGGTCGCATCCACCTTCACCGGCCATCTTGATTCGGCGGAAGCCATCTACGAAGGCCCGAATCAGAATCTTGTCGGCATCAAAACGTTTTCGGGTTCGGCGGGCAACCAGTCGCCGCAACATGCCGTTTTGCTCGGGATGAGCGGTTCGGGAAAATCCGTCACCATCTGCGACCTGCTTTCGCAGACGGAAAATTATTTCGCCTACACGGTCATCATCGAGGAAGGGCTTTCTTACGGCATCTACACGCAGACGGTTGAACCGGAGGCCAAGCCCATCGTGATTCAGCCGGACGGCGACATCACCATCAATTATCTCGACACGAAGGGTCTGCCGCTGACGCCGGATCATCTGGCCTCGGCCACCGCACTGGTCGCGCGCATGGTGGGTTTGAGCCAGAGCGAAGACAAACAAATGTTACGGCAGGCGCAAATCGCCAAATACATCAACCTGCTTTACGAGGATGTTTTTCAGGATTGGTCGCGCAAGAACGAAGGCCGGATGATGGAAGTTGCCCGCCGCGCGTGCGCGCTGGCGCATTATCGCAGGGAAAAGATGCCGCCCGGCGCGACGATGCTGGAAGCGTTTGCCGATTTCCGTGACTGGCTTAAATCCAACGACGACGAAGCGCGCACGTTTGAGCAACAATTGGGCGAAGGCGAAGTGTTGAAGTTTCTGAAGGACTCAAACACGGTCAAGGAGGTCCGCAACATCGCCTTCGCCTATTTCAAGACAGACGAGTATCCGGCGCACCGGATGTTGCAGGAATTGATGGCGTTGGACGCGAGCGGCGCGGAACGCGAACAAATCATCGAAATTGCAACCCTGCTGTTGCCGTGGTGTCGGGATGGCAATTACGGCGCGTTGTTTGACGGTGCGAGCAATCTGTCGCTCACCGGCAAAATCGCCCATTTTGAATTGGGCTACATCCCCGATTCAGCGAAGGAACTGCGCGCCGCAGCGGGGTTTCTCATAACGAACCACGCCCGCAAACACATCATCACTCTGCCGCGCGCCCTGCGGAAACGGAACGTCTATGAGGAAGTGGCGCGGTTCCTCGATATTCCGGGCGGCGAGGAAATCGTCAAGGAAAGCTACGCCCAGCTTCGCAAATTCAATTGCTGGAACATCTCCATCGTTCAGCAATACGCGCGCTTCAAGCAGTCGCGCATTCGCTCCGCTGTTTTTGGCAACAGCCGCCAGTTCTTTTTGATGCGCCAGAATGACCGTTCCGACTTGGACGACATCGCACGGGACATCGCCATTCCCGAAATCACGAAGCACACAATAATGAATTACACGCTGCCCGACCATCAGACCGGCCAGAAATACTCCGCGTTCACCTATTTGCACGTTGATTCCAACCGTCCAATTTGCGGGTCGGCTTACAACTATGCTTCGCCCGAAATGCTCTATTGCTCCAGTTCGAGCGGGGAACATTTCGAGAAGCGCGCCAAGGAACTGCGCGGCGCAAAGAACGTCACCGAAGGCATTTTAACCTTTGCCCGCAAACAACAACAACCCGTGGAGACCGCATGAAATCGCATTATCTCATCTCAATTCTTTTGATCCCTCTGCTCGCCGCCGGATGCGCGGCGGTTCGGCCCGTCACAGACATGGCCGCAGGCGCGGGCGGCGGTGTCATCGCCAACCAGCTTTCCCACGGCGACCCCGGCATCACCGCCGCAGGCGCGGCGGGCGGCGTTCTGTTGAGCGAAGGCGGGTTTTATCTGGCCAACAACGCATCGGCCAAATCCTACGCTGAAGGCTATGACAAGGGCCGCAGCGATGCCGTGAAGCAGCAGTATTGGGTTTTGATCCGCCAGCAGCAGCAAAAGGCCGTGCCGGACAACATCAGTTTATACGCCATCCCCGTTCCCGAACAAAACATAGACGGCGTGATTTTGAACCCAACCACCAAATATCTGCGCATCGAAAATTGAAGCAGGCGAAGCCTGCACCCACCAAAAATGAAAGGATAATAAACATGAAAAAAATAATCGCTCTAACCGCCGTGACCGTGTTGTTGGCGTGCTCTGCCCGCGCACAATGGATTGTTTATGACCCGACGGTGAACATGGAACAAATCATCAGCGAAGCCGAGAACATCGCCCAATTCGTCAGCATGGTGGACAACCAGGTCCAGCAAATCCAGCAACTCACCGACCAGCTTCAACAGTTGCAGCAATACAACAAGGCGTTCGGCGACCCGTCGCAGATTCTCAATGTCACCGGCGTTTCCGCGCTCACGTCGGATTTGACGCAGACGCCGCTGGGCCAGACCATTTCGGCGGTTGAGAACGCATCCGATGGCGTCGCCGCCCTCACTTACGATGCCAACGGCCTTTACCATCAAATCGGCGCGACCTTCACCACGCCTTCGGGAAATCAAATTCAACGGGAAACCGCCGACTACAAGCCTTACGAAGCCGTCAACAACGCGACGGAAAATTATACCAACGTCACCGCCAATGTGTTGCAGCGTCGGCAGGCGTTGAAGGACGACATTGCCTCGACCACGGAAGCCTTGCAATCGGCGACGACCTCATCCGAAGTGCAAAAACTCACCGGCGTTTTGATTGGCCTGAACGGTGCCTTGGCCGCCACGGACAAGGAAATTGACCAGGCCGCCGCCGTGAGCGTCGAACAGGACATTGAGAACCGGAACGACGCCCGGAAGCAGGCCGCCGCCACGCAGGAGGAACAAAAGGCCGAAATGGTCGAGGCATTCGATAATTACCGGACGAATTTTCAACTCAACACGCAACCACCGCTGTTCCCCACGGGCAACCAATGAAACTGAAAATTCTATTGCTTATCGCCGGGATCACGATGGCCGGCAGCAGCATCACCGTTCTCGTGGTTCAATCGCGTTATCCGCGCGCGACATTTGCGCCGCCGGAAAACCAGTTGCCGACAGTCATCAGCAATTACGGCAAAACTTTCAAGCTTAACACGACACCGCCGATCTGGCGGCAGCCAGGAACCACCAATGGAAGCACCAAAAACTGAACTGCGCGAAACAACCGTCCCCGGCAGCACCCAGGCGAGAGTTGCGGAACCAAAAGCGAAATTTGACCCGACGCGGATCTTTGTCCAGAAAGACCGCCTCGTCTGGTTCTGGTTTGGCTTCGCTATGTTCGTCTTAGTTGGCGCGGCGGTTGACCGTTATTTCATCGTTCAAAGTTTCAAGCAACGCGAACGGGTGGTCGTCATTGATCCCGCCGGAACCTATTACGTTTCACCGCTCTTGAAATTTGAAGATGCCAGGGAGCTTCATGTCCAGCAAAGCACGCTGGCAGCCACGGCCTTTCTGGACCGCAACCCGAACGGTTTCGACAACGAGGATTTGTTGAAACAGATGTTTCTCAAACAGGCTTTTCACAAGGCGGCGGCCTATCAAGCCGCCGAGGAACCGGAATTCAAATCCAAGCAGTTGCATCAAAAGGTTGAAATCAGCCGCATTGATGTCCTGAACACCCGCGACGATTTTGTGCTGACCCAGGTGACCGGCCAGCTTGTCCGCGACGGCGTGTTTCAGGACAAACCTTTCACCGAAGCGGTTTCGTTCAAGCTCTCGCTGCGGTTGCAGCGCAATCCCAACATGGTGCAGAACGGCAGATTTCCCACGGCCGTAAATGACTTCAAATATGAAACGACTGGCAATTAGCATTTTAACGGGTGTCTGCTTCATCGCAGGCGCGAAAGACAAGGCCATTCAGGAATTCGCCCTGGATGAACAGACGGTGTATGTCATTCCGGTTGCCACCAACCATGTCACCACCATCAGCTTCCCCGGCCCGATTTCGGCGATTGACGCGGCGCAGGCCAGCATTGATCCGCAAAAACCCGCCGCCTTTCTGATCGCCTACACCAAGGGCGCCTCCTTCCTTTCCGTTCGCGCCGAGGCGAAAAAGGCGGACACGAACATCAATATCCGTTGGAACAACAAAACGTATGTCCTCGAATTGGTTGAAAGCGGCGAGCCGTTTTTGTCCGTCACGTTCCAAATCCCGCCGGACAACTCCCAGGCGATGCAAACCGAGCCGGTGACGCCATCGCGTTTGCTCGCGCTTCTGGACAAGGCCAAAGCCTATCCGCTTTTGCGGGCGTATCATCCCGACACGGTCGCGGATGTGGAATACCGCAATTACGAAGCAGAACCGCGCATCGTGGATTGCACCAACTACGCGGTGAAAATCGAGGAGGTGTTCCGCTTCAATCCCGAAGACACATTGGTCTTCCGTGTGGGCGTAACCAACAAGACCGACCGGGAGCTTCGCTACGCGCCCAATGGATTTTCACTACGTGTCGGCGAGCGCACCTATCCGCAGTCCATCAGCGATGCCGGCGGCGTTGTGCCGCCGCACGCGGAAGCGCCGGCTTATTTCGCCGTGACCGGCACGCCCAACGGCGGTCGGAACGACATTTCCGTCAAGAATGATTTTTACGTCATTCTGGACGCGCACACGGTCGAACCGCCCGCGCCAATCATATCCGCGCCCGCCCAAACAGACGAATCAACCAATCAGGACCAGGACGATGATCAATCCCCGTAACGCCATCAATTTTTTCAAAAGTCCGGTCGGAGCATTTCTGCTGTTCTGCTTCGTCCTCGCCGTTCTCTTCTTTGCCTGCAAACGGTTTTTGCCCGGCGCGACCAAACCGCCGCCGTTGGTTTATTCCACCAAGACGGCGGCAGCCGCCGCCAGCAAGCAAACGATGCAGACTTTTCAGAATACGAATTATTCGCCGGTTGTGAATGTCCCGCCGCCCGAAGCCGCTGCCGCAGCCCCGGTTGCAGCCGCGCCTGACCCGGCTTCCCAACGGCAACCAGGAAAGCAGATCAATCATGCACCGCCGAAACCAGAAGTATTGCCCATCAGCTTGTTCGCTGCCGCGCCGCAGTCGGAACAAAAGCAGTTGAGCCAGAACTATGCGCCGTATGGCCGGTTGATTCCATGCGAACTGATTGTCACGGTGGATTCATCCAGCATCCAAACACCCATCATCGGTTTGGTGACGGAGGACATTTATCACGATGGGCGGTTGATTATTCCCGCCGGAACGGAGGTTCACGGCCGGGCGGAGACCGACCGCAGCCGCGAACGCATCGCCAGCAGCGGCGGCTGGACTTTGGTCTGGCAGGACGGAAAAGAATTGCGGCTTTCGGGCATCGCCCTCGACCGCGAGGCCGACTCGAATGGCGACGGCTGGGGCATCACCGATGGCAGCGCCGGATTGCGCGGGCGCGTGATCAAGAGCGACGACATGGCCGAAATCAAATTGTTCGCCGCGACATTTTTAAGCGGCGCGGCCAGCGCGTTCACCCAAACGCAGCCCACCGTTTACGGCAGTCAAATCATGCCGACGTTGCAGAACGCGCCGCTGACCGGCGCGCAAAGTGTCATCGAAGCCTACGCCAAGCAAATTTACGATTCGATTCAGCGCGACGGATTTTATGTCCGCGTTCCCGCCGGCAAACAATTTTATCTTTACGTCACCCAGACCATTGACGAATCGGATGCCACCGTCGGCGGCACCCGGTTCTCGCCCGATGGCTTTGCCACTGAAACCAATCAAACCCGTGCCGCCGCTTCGCCGCGATATTTTCAGCCCGATGCGGCGATTTATCCGAACCGAACCATGCCATGAAACGAATCCTCCTTTTTATTCCACTGATTTTACTGCCAGCTTGCGCAAGCAAGAAACCCGTCGTGGTGCAGATGCCGCCCTCCGTGCCGGGAACGATCCTGACATCCGACGACATGGAATCGGTGCGCTACGGCGAGAATCTCAAAGCCTATTCCATCGGGCGATACATTGACCCGAACGATGGCTTGGTGATGCACGAGGCCCACACGGTTTATCGCGTGGAGACGACCGCCAAATGGAATTTGCATCCCAACGCGCCGGTGACGGTTCCGGGCGGGCCGGTGGTTGCCATCATTGATCCGGCGCACAAGAGCAGTCCCGTGACGCCCGAAATTGTCGCGGAGGTGGACCGGCAGAAGGCCGCGACGATGGCGTTGATTGTGCAGGGCCAGCGGATGAATCTCGCCCTCAACCAGCTTTCCAAAACTCTTTCCAGCACGGCGCAGGTTGCGGCGGAAAATGTGCAACTCAAAGGCGAACTGACGACGACCGAAAAGCGCCTCGACGCCCTCGAAGAAGACTTTCGGAAAGAACAAACCGAAGCCCCGTTCATCAAATCATCCGCGCCTGCCACGCAGGGAACGAATGATTGGTAACTCGTAACCATCAACAACAAACAATATGGAAAAAACAAAAGCAAAAAGCACCGCCACCGAACCCGTTCAATACCGTGAAAATCCGCGCACCAACGAAAAGATTGATGCGTGGATCAAGGCCAACCCCGACCGTTTCAAATTCTTCGACGAACTGCCGCACGACCGCGCCGTGCGCAAGCTCGTTTTGAACGAGGTTCAAAAATACGAGCGGATGCAAAAAATGAACAGCGGCATCATGCAGAAGCTCGACGGCGACCCGGAAGCGAAGCAGGCGTTCGAGACACTTTTGAAGCGCCTGCCCGAAGACCAGCGCGAGCGGGCGACGGCTTCCATCGCCCGGCACGTCTTTCGCCTCACCAATCCCCGCGAGGAAAATTCCAGGGCGCAAACCGCTGGTGCAGGAAGACGGATGGGGATGTAGGAACCCGCGCGGGTCAAAGACTTGCGGCCTTCCCCCTTTGGCTTGGCGCTCCGATTCGTCGTTCCAGCGCCGAACTCCGCGCCAAGCCGGTGGAAGCCGCAAGACTTTGCCGGGTCCGCTTGCGGCGGAATCAACCGCCCGATGCCGTCGCTTGAAGTGAACCGCGACCGCATCGAATGCCATATTTATCACTGGAATTTTTCACACGTTTAGCTAATTGTTTATGGCGTCGAAACGACCAGGTGCAAAGTCCGAAGACGCGGAACAGCTAAATTTATTCTCATTCAACCAAAACCGTTATGACAACGATAACACTGACCCAATACGGCAGAATGGCGGAGAAACACTGGCGGGAGTTCCTGCCGAACATGGTCGCGGAAATGGAAGCCAAGGGGATATTGGAGGAGATGCTTCTGGAGGCGGAGGAGAAAACGGCCGGCGAAATGCACGACCTGACGATGAAGTTTCTGAAGCAAAACATGACGCCGCAGCAGGCGCACAACCGCGCTTGGGAACTGGTGAGGGAGAAATACATCCTGCTGCCGCCCGAAGCGAGCCGGTAGTCCGCAACCAAAACAATTACCGGATTTCCCCCGCCGATGGCGTCGGCACGGGTTCGCTCAAGGAAAAGTGCCGCGCAAATCTCGCGGCAATCAAAATTGTCCGAAATCTTCAGGCTGAAAGCCGCCCGGCCACTCAGGAGGAAAAATCCGCGCTTGTGCGCTATGTCGGCTGGGGCGGTTTGCCGCAGATATTCAGTCCGGCAACCGACTGGCAGGCTGAAAACCTCGAACTGTCCAAACTGCTGTCTGACGACGAATTTCGCGCCGCCCGCGCCTCGACCCTCAATGCCCATTACACTTCCGGCGAAGTCATCCACGGGATTTATGCGGCGTTGCAACAAGTGGGATTCAATGAAGGGCGCATTTTGGAACCGGCCTTTGGCATCGGCCATTTCGTCGGTTTCATGCCGGATTCGATTCATTCGCGCTCCGTCATCACCGGCGTTGAAATTGATCCGTTGACCGCGCAAATCGCCAAGTCGCTTTATCCCGATGCGGACATCCGCAATGAACCGTTTGAAAAGGCGAAATTGCCCGATGAATTCTTTGATGCCGCCATTTCCAACATTCCCTTTGGCGACTACAAACCGTATGACCCGAAGTTCAACAAGCAGGGATTCCTGATTCACGATTATTTCTTCGCGGCGGGATTGGAAAAAGTCCGGCTCGGCGGACTGGTCGCGTTCATCACGTCACGCGGCACGATGGACAAACTTGACGCGACGCTTCGCAAACACATCGCCGACCGGGCGGATTTGGTTGGCGCAATCCGTTTGCCCAACACCGCGTTCAAGCGCAACGCCAACACCGAAGTCACTGCCGATGTCATCATTTTGAAAAAGCGGCGCAATCGCGAAACGCCGCGCGGCGCGTCATGGAAAAAAGTCATTCCTTACACCACAACCAAGGGAGAGGTCATTCCAATCAACCAATATTTCGTCGAAAACCCGCACATGATGCTTGGCGAAATGCGGCTGGAAGGGAGGATGTATTCCCGCAACGAACCAACGCTCGTGAGCGACGGCAGGGACATCAAAACCGCTCTGGCCGAAGCCGTCAGACATCTGCCGCAAAACATTTACGAACCAATCCAGCGTCCCAATGTCGCTACCGCCGAACAAACCATTTTCGCACCCGGTCACGTCAAACCCAACGCCTACACCATTCACGACGATGAAATCGCCATTCGTGAAGGCGACAAGCTGGTCCCGCTACAGCATTTGCCGGTTCAAACCAAGCTTCGCATCCGGGGAATGATCAAGGTGCGGGACGCCGTGCGGCAATGTCTGCGAACACAACTGGAGGACGCCGATGACGATGCGATTCAACTCGCGCGCGCCCAACTCAATCAAGCCTATGACCGATTCACCGCCCGCTTCGGGCCGGTGTCCGACCGCGTGAACGCGCTGGCGTTTCGCGGCGACCCCGACTTGCCGCTGTTGTTTTCCCTGGAGAACTACGATTCGGAAACGAACAAGGCGGTCAAGACGGCCATCTTCCGCGAACGCACGATTCAGAAGCAGAAGCCCAAAACGTCGGCGGAATCCCCAAAGGAGGCCGTCATCCTTTCGTTGAACGAGAAAGGCCGGGTGGATTTGCAGCACATGGCCTCGTTGCTGCGCCGGCCAGCCGACGAATTCCTGCCCGAATTGAAAGGCGTGCTGTTCCTCAATCCGCAGTCGCAGGAATGGGAAACCGAGGATCATTATCTTTCCGGCGATGTCCGCGACAAACTGCGGATTGCCGAGGCCGCAAGCGTCAGCGAGCCGCGCTTTCGGGAAAACGTCGAGGCGCTCAAATCGGTGCAGCCGGAGGATTTGCCGGCGACCGAAATTGACGCGCGCTTGGGCGCGTGCTGGATTCCGGTGAAGGACGTGGAAGCGTTCGCCCAGGAATTGCTCGGCGCGGAGGATGTGACCGTTCAGTTCACGCCGCAGCTTGGCACCTGGACGGTGCAGGCCGGTTACATGGCGAAGGGTTCGGTCGCAAACACAACCGATTGGGGGACGAATCGCGCGACGGCTTTGGAGTTGATCGAAGATGCGCTGAATTTACGAACGCCGACCATTTACGACAAAATCAAGGACGGCAAAAAGGAAAGGTCGGTGGTCAATGCCAACGCCACCGAAGGGGCGAGGGAAAAGCAGCAAAAAATCAAAGACCGATTCCGCGAATGGATTTGGCAGAGCGACGAACGGCGCGAGCGTCTCGTCAAAAAATACAACAAGGAATTCAACTCCGTCAGGCTCCGGGCTTTCAACGGGGAACATCTGACGCTGCCGGGAGCGAGCCACACCATTCAATTGCACTCGCACCAGAAGACGGGCGTCTGGCGCATCCTGCAAACGCCAAACACGCTGCTCGGCCATGTCGTCGGCGCGGGCAAGACGTTCACGATGGTTGCGGCTGGCATGGAGCTGAAAAGGCTCGGTCTTGCCCGCAAACCATTGTTCACCGTTCCCAACCATATGCTCGGACAATTTTCGTCGGAACTGTTGATGCTGTATCCGAGCGCAAACATTCTGGCGGCGACCAGGGAGGATTTTGAAAGAGACAAGCGGCGGGAACTGATGAGCCGCATCGCCACCGGCAATTGGGACGCGATTATCGTCACGCATTCGGGCTTTGAAAAAATCCCCATGTCGGAGCAGACCAAACGGGGATTTTTTCAGAGCCAGCTTGACGAATTGGAAAGCGCCATCAAGGAACGGCAGGAGGACAGCAACAATCGGCGCATCGTCAAGCAGTTGGAGTCGGCGAAGAAAAAACTGGAAACCCGATTGCAATTGCTTTCTGCCGAGGAAAAGAAGGACAACACGCTGACATTTGAAGAGCTTGGCATTGACCGGCTGTTCGTGGACGAAGCGCACTTTTTCAAAAATCTGTTCTACGTCTCGAAAATGACCCGCATCGCGGGTTTGCCGCAAACATCGTCGGAACGCGCCTTCGATATGTTTTTGAAGGTTCAATACATCCAGCAAACCAACGGCGGCGGCGGGGTTGTTTTCGCCACTGGAACGCCCATTGCCAACAGCGTGGCCGAAATGTTCACGATGCAGCGGTATCTGCAAATCGGAACGCTTCAAAAACAAAAGTTGCACCACTTCGATTCCTGGGCGGCGACCTTTGGCGAGCCGGTGACGGCAATGGAGCTTGCGCCGGACGGAGCGGGCTACCGGCTCAACACGCGCTTCGCCCGCTTCATCAACGTGCCGGAGTTGATGCAGGTGTTCTGCCAGGTCGCCGACATTCAAACCGCCGCCAACCTGAAATTGCCTGTGCCGGAAATCCACACCGGCAAGCCGGCGGTCATTCGCGCGCCGGCCACGCCGGAATTGAAAGAGATTGTGAAAGGATTGGTCGAGCGTGCCGAAGCCATTCGCAGCGGACGGGTTCCGCCCACGGAAGACAACATGCTCAAAATCACCAGCGAAGGGCGCAAGGCGGCATTGGATTTGCGCGTTCTGAACCCGCGAGCAAAAGACCATCCCGACAGCAAAATCAATCTCGCGGCAGACAGGATTTTTCAAATCTGGAAGGACACCGGCAAAGACCAAAGCACGCAATTGGTCTTTTGCGATTTATCCACGCCGTCCAAATTGCGCCGGCAATTTTCCGCTTATGACGACCTGAAAACCAAGCTCGTCGCGCGCGGCGTCCCAGCCGAACAGATCGCTTTCATGCAGGATTACGACAGCGATGTTCAGAAACACATTTTGTTCAAGGATGTTCGCTCTGGAAAAGTCCGAATCCTCATGGGCAGCACGCAAAAAATGGGCATGGGAACCAATGTTCAGGAACGGCTGATTGCATTGCATCATCTGGACGCGCCGTGGCGACCCGCCGACGTGGAGCAGCGTGAGGGCCGGATTTTGCGACAGGGCAATTACAACAAAACGGTTCAGATTTATCGCTACGTCACCGAGGGCAGTTTTGACGCTTATATGTGGCAGACGCTCGAAACCAAGGCGAAATTCATTCATCAGGTGATGACGGGCGACACGCACATCCGGCACATCGAGGACATTGATTCGCGGGCGTTGACGTATGCCGAAGTGAAAGCCATTGCGTCCGGCAACCCGCTCGTGATTGAAAAGGCGTCGGTGGATGCGGAAGTGACCCGCCTTTCCCGGCTGCGCTCGCAACATGCCGAAACCCAATATCGCATCCGTTCCGACCTTCGCCGCTTGAAGGAGGCGATCCCCATGCAGAACGAGCGAATTGAAAATCTGAAATTCGACATGACGCAACGCGCCAATACACGCGGTGACGCATTTCAAATCGAGATCGAGCGGACGATTGTCAAAGACCGCGCCATTGCCGGGGAATTGTTGAGCCGGATTATCCGCCGCGTAGCCAATGCCAACAACCAATTTGAGATTGGCACATTTGGCGGCTTCCCGCTTTTCGCCCGCTCATCTTTGTGGGGAAAGGTCGAACTCGTCTTGAAAGGCAAAAATCATTACGCCTTGAATCTCGCCGAAACGCCATTGGGCATGATCCGCTCGCTCGAATACTTGGTGCAAAACTTCGAGGAACGGTTGGCGCACAACCAGCGCGACCTGGCCGACTCGGAAAAGAAATGCGCCGAACTGGAAACCAAAATCGGCCAGCCCTTCGAGCATGAAGCCAGATTGCAGTCACTTGCCCAGCGGCAACAGCAGTTGGAGGACGCCTTGGACATCACCAAAAATCAGGCTGCAAATTCTCTTTCGACGGAGGAAGCGGGACAGACGACGGAAGCAGAAACGGAGGCCGTTCAAGAATCCGTTCGACATTCGCATGGCAAATCTGAGACGGAAAAGCCCGCCGCCAAAATGCGCGTGGCTATGGCGCATTAGGTTTTTGTCATCCGCGCAGAGTCGGAGCCTAAATCTGTTTAAGGCTTCGTGGAATTGCCGATGGGATAAATGCTTCGTTGCGCTTGGCAAGCCGGTGCGCGAACACATCCGCGCGGCGCGCAGGGGTGAACGCGGATTGACGCTGCCGACTTTCCGGCGCACACTCGTATCCACTATGTCAGCTTGGTTCGATGCAACCGTTGCAAAGTTGAAAGAGCTTGTGGCGCATTTCCGGGGCAACAAACAAAGACGTTTCCCGTTGTGAATTTACCGCGATTCGAGCTTGCGAATGTAAACCCGCGACTGGGACATCAGCGTGTGGGCGATGCGTTCCAAGCTTTCGGACATGAAGTGCTGCTCCGCGAATATCCTGAACTGCATTTATTTCCAACTGGAGGAAAGGATGGCGCAATTGATTTCAGTCAAACCTCGGATGATTCGCGTGTGGCTTGTGAGTGCAAATACGTCGGCACGGATGACTTGGCCGAAGTTCAAGCTGAATGGCGCTCTGTTGCAAAACGACTAGAGGAACACTTGGCCGATCCAAACGGTCCGACTCGCGGACAGTCGCAATATGGGCCGTGGTATCGGAAAACCCCGGCAATCGAAAAGTTTATTTTCTGCACGAGTGCTCAACTCAAAAACCAGCAGCAAACCGACGACTTACGCGACGAAATCGCTGCCTTCTTTCAAAAATTGACCAAGCGGTTCTCGCATCTGTCACACCTGACTGAATTAAAGCCAACAGTGTTCGACTGGTCGTCACTCGCTCAACGAGCGACAACCCAACCTCATCTTGTATTCCGCTGGTTTCCGCAGACGCGGCCCAAAGGATTCATCCCATTGGATGAACCAACACGCGAGGTTTCATTTAGCGCCTACCTGCGGAGTGAAAACCTGTCTTACTACAGCCGGAGCGAGCACATGACAAATAATCTGCCTCCAGCCGAGGCGGTGATACAGGATGAAGACAGCCTACTCGCCAAACTGGAAACGGATGAGGTTGCGGGCCTCATCATCACAGGCCGCGCTGGTGTGGGCAAAACTCGGTTGATGCTCGAATTGGGTCACAGAGCATTGACTCGTAGCTGGCCAGTCATGAAGGTTCTTCGCGGCCACATTGATCGAGATGCCCTGCACCATTTTGCCGAACAACTGCCGCCAAACACACCAGCTCTGTTGTTGTTTGATTACATTGAGACTCGCGGAGATTTTGACGATTTGGTTGAGGAAATCCTCACCCTCAACCAAACCTATTGCTTTCGTTTGCGATACTTGGCGAGTTGTCGAACCAGCCATTATCAGGCAGTGCAAAAGGTGGAGCGGCACGAGCGGGTAAATCTTTCACCGCCGGAAGGCCAGTTCGAACGCGAGTGGTTTCGAGATTACCAGAGCGCAACTGTCCGGCGTGTGCTTGAACAGAGTGGCTTGCCCGTATCGGAGGAGAGCATTGCCTTATGCCACGATACGCCGGTTCTCGCCGTGTTCCTCGCTTATCTCCAAGAACACGGCCGCAAAACTGATCTCGCCGAATTGCTAAAGGAGCGGGATTTTGGCCCGTGGTTAGCTAGGCGCTTGGAGCATCACTCACCGGCGGCCAACCAAGAGCTTGCGAAACTCGCCGCTCTTTTTCCTCTCCCACATACCGTTGTATGTGCTTTCAAGAATCCAAGCCACCTCCGTTTGTTTCAGTGGTTGGAGCAGGACGGCTGGATTGAAAAAACAGAACTGGAAGATCCCGAGTCCACGCAGTTGTGGCGAACAATCCATGATGTGTTCGCCGACAGAATGCTTTTAGCTCACGTCGCACATCTCGGTGCGACCGGCGAAATTTTCTTCCATGATTTGTTTCGGATTGCAGCCGCTTATGAATCAATTCCTTCAGCCATCTTCTCGATCCAGCGTGTTCGCGAACAACCGCCGCTTAACGTCATGGACTGGCCAAAAATCTTTGCGGCACGGATACATGACGACACAGCGGCATGGTTGTCAGCCAGATTCACACTGCTCCGTTCGGACATCCTCAAACCACAGGAGCGAATTTGGCTCTTGGACCGCTGCAAAGACTTGTGGGCTAGTGCAGAGAACGAACCCGAGTTCCAGAATGCGATAGGCTGGATAATCCGCCGACTCGTCAAGGAACAAGACCCGCCATTGGATTCCGGGTTGCGCACCGTCCTCGGCTCGTGGATTGCCAAGGTGTCGCCACTCGTTGACCGGACGAATTTCTTTCTGACATGGGCATTGCGTTATGCACCAGAGTCGGCGCGCGGGCCGGCATTGCAATGGATTCAAACTCGCCCGCGCCTTTTCCAAACACATTTCCTCATCGTTGCTTGGTTGAAGTGCGGCCTGCCACCGAATGAGATTCAGGTGTCGCTTGTCGAGTGGTGCAGACGACATGGCAATACATTTGAATTCTCCTTTGTGGGAGCAGCTTGGTTGGAGGCGAAAGCGAGCAAAGGCATCATTCAAGATTTCGTGTTGCATTGGTTGGCCGAAAACGTGAAAAGCCCTCGCGCTCATTTTCTCCTGGCTTCTTGGCTGGAACAGACCGGAGACACTGACGCCGTTCGACGCTTATTGGGTGAGTGGTTGTCGTCCAACAACGCTCACCCGCAAGCTGGCCGAGTATTCAGCGCATGGCTTCGCGCTACCGGAGAGAAAGACTACATCGCTGATGCCCTCGCTCATTGGTTTGTGCAATACCGCTCGTCGCGAGGCGCGATGCATGTTTATCGAGTATGGTTGCGGGCTGGCGGCGGTAGAGCAATCTTACATCGTGGCCTGATTCAATGGCTTGAAGCTCATGAAGGCCATCCTGCGATGTGGCGCGTTCTTGTGCGTTGGTTAAAATCCGGTGGGGACACAGCGACATTGCGCGGCTTCTTAATTACTTGGGCACGACACAATGCCACCGAACGAGATGCAGATTTAGTCTATCGAAAGTGGCTCGCTGCCGGCGGCGACATTCTTACTGTGAGACAATCTGTGCAAGAGTGGCTTCAAGAGCACAAGAGCGAAGCGACAGCGAGATATATGTTTTCGTCTTGGCTGGAAGCAGGAGGAAATGGGGCGGACATCGCAGAGAGCCTGAAGTCTTGGCTAACAGTTCATCAAAAGACGCTTGAAGCGTGCTTCGTTTTTCCGAGATGGCTTGAATATACACGCCAGTGCAATTTTGTAGAACCTTTCCTTCGTGCTTGGATCGAAGTCAATTCGACTGCGTTTGATGCTCGATATGTTTACGAGACATGGTTGGCGGCTGGTGGATCGCCGGAAGTTGTGCGAGAGCCAATCTGCCGGTGGTTGGCGGAACACGGGAAGACTTCAGAAGCACGGTTTATTTACGATGCGTGGTTTGATTCAACACAAGAAGTTGAGTTTCTTCGTGCATCATTGAGCCGATGGCTTCCCATGCACGACACGGAATTTGAGTCAGACCATGCAATGCGGTCTTGGCTAGACGCCAAGGGAGACGTTGAAATCGTGCGGCAGCATCTGGCTAATTGGCTGGCGAAGCACGGGACTACCGTTGAAGCATCGTTCACGTTCCAAAGTTGGCTGAAAGCAGGCGGTGACGTGGCTTTTGTGCAGCCTGTAATCTATGGATGGTTGAAACAACATTCTACGCATGAGAACGCACGCTATGCCAGCACCGCTTGGTTGGATGCGGGCGGCGAGTTGGATTTTGTCCGTGAAGCAATGCAGTTCCGGTTTCAAAAATATACAACCGTCCTCGACACACAATTTGAATATCGAGCGTGGTTGGATGGCGGTGGTTCAACCCAAGAAGTTGCTCCGTTTCTTGCCAATTGGTTGGCCACGAATCAAACCGCTTTTGAAGCTAGATTTGTTTACAAGGCTTGGCTGGAAGCAAATGGTGATAAGAGTTTGGTTCGGCTGCCGATTCGCGCTTGGCTTGAGATACATGGCATGACATTTGAAGCCTCCTTCGTTTATCCAAGGTGGTTACAAGCGGGAGGAGAAATAGATTTGGTCGCAGGTTTCATCGAACAGTGGCTCAAGCGCCACTCTACAACCGAGGATGCTTCGTTCATCTACGAATTCTGGCTCATCCGCAAAGGCGACAAATCCCTCGTCCGTTCCCGTATCCGAGACTGGCTCGCGTTGCACGGCGAACTACCCCAGGCACGATTTATTTACAAGGCTTGGCTTGAGGCTGGCGGCGAATTCGCGCTGATTGAATCGTCAGTGCTCCGCTGGATGGAAAGAAATCAGGCCAATGCCGATTCTATTTTTATCACCCGGCTGATTTCACGCGAAAAGCAACTTTCCGATCAAACGCTAAAGCGGCTCATTGCTTGGACGGGAACAATGCCAGAGAAAGACAAATGCGTTTCGAGCTTCTCACAACTTGGAAAGCATCTCTTAACACCAAGTCTTCGCATGGAAATTGTCGGCGCAGCGGGGCAACTGCTTACGCCGCTGCTGAACGCAGGCGTTAAGTTGAATGGTTTTGTTCAAGGCGATACCGCCATTGTGATTTCTTACTTGTTGGATTTTACGCGTGGCCAAACTGATTCACTTCGGGAACGGGTTGATAGCCTTTTTCTGCTTTGGCTTCGGCATCCCAACTCATTTAGCCCTGAAACGAAGCAATGCGAAAACATCCAGCGGGTGGAGTGGTTACGCCGAGTTGGCGATTTGCTAGAATCCGGGCGTTTGAATGTAGAACGTGATCGCCCTTCACTCGAACGGTTTCTTCGCTGGGTGGACTCATGGGAAGGCTGGCGAAAAAGCCAACACCAGACCATTTCGGCGGTCGAATCTCTTGAGCGGCGTTTTCCTGCTCGACGTCTCTGGTCGCTGGTTCGCTTGCGTCCACAATTCCACCAACAGTTAACTCACGGCAAAGGCCACCGATACCGATGAATAAGTTGATCTGTGCTTCTTTGTGGTTTTAGGTGAAATGGTTACACCAAATCCTCCGCCATTGTGGTGACACTGCTGGCTGTGATGAAGGAGCCTGAATCATCAGGATTGCCGGGTGAATCGCCATGCCTCACCGCCATCCCAAACAATCAGCCGCAAAGGCCGCCGTGACCAACGTGCGCTCCGTTAGGCGACGGGGACTGCACTATACCGCTCCGCCCACGCTGCCTCCCTGCGCGCACGCTCGTCACGGCTGGCATGGCGCGCAGAGGCGCGGCGCTTCCGTTGGAATGTTGGCTCTGGCGCTTCGCTGCTTTCTCCGTTGCGCTATCCGCTCCACTCCGCAATTGCTCCGCTTTCCGCCGCCAACACTCCAACCGAAGCAGTGACGGGCAGCGATGCGCGTGGAAAGAACTTTGAACCCGTCGTTGCCAAATCTGGAAAGACCTAAACGGTGTTGGGCTGTCGCCATACAGCGCGATGTCACCGGGGCGGATTTTATGGCGTCGGCGGTCTGGTCAATGATGCTACGGGTCGTGGCTTCCGTTCCTCATAATGACCAGACCGCTGCCGCCAATGCCTTTGCCTCTAGGTTTTCATCGCGCGGAACTGATGCTGTGAAACCTAAAACAATTTCATCCCATCAAAGTTGGACTATTGCACCAGCTTGTAGCGAACCTTCACGCCGAGCGCATTTTCGGTGAGGCCGGTGATTTGCAAAATGCCCACGCTGCCTTCGCGGGTTTTGAAAAACCAGGTTGAAGACTGTTCCCCCGTCAGGAGGTCGGCGGACACGCCGCCTTGACGCGAAAAAAGTTTCTGCGCCGTAGTGTAGGTCAAACCGACTGAATTTGTCGAAAGCGTTATGGTAGTCGTGCCGCTATTGACGTTGCGCGTGGCGCTGCCGATTGTCTCCACGGCTGCTCTCGTCATTTCCGGCGACAGTCCCGACCAATCATCCCAGTTGGCGGAACTCGCGCCATGCGCGATGGCAAAATCGCCTTCAAACGCGATGATTTGGCCGTTGCCATTGAACATGAGATCCGCCCCGCTTTCGCGCAGCCAGGTGATGTAGCGAAAAGGCTGCGTGTTATCCAAAATGTCCAGGCCCTGCCAGCGGCGTTCCGTATTGTCCACCTGAAGGTCGGTGGGTTGAATGGCGGCGAGAGCGTTGGTGACGTCGGGCGGCGGCGTGAGCAGTTCGCCGGTGTTCAAATTGAGAAATGAATTCGTGCCGGTCTGCCGCGCCTGAATCACCCGCTCCACCACTGGTCCGAAGGAAAGATTACTTGCCATTTGTCTTTGTGTTGCGGAATTTGCTTCGAGCGTGAAGCTGCACCAGATTTGTTCAAAGACAGGTTTTCCATTGGCGTCGTTACCCAAACGACGGCGCAGCGAGAACAGCGGCAAATCGCCGTGGCCTTTGGTCAACCCGTTTGACTTGGCGAGATAATATCGGTTGACTTGTTCAACCGCTTTGGTGGCCGCCTGATCATCCGGCAAAACAAAACCGACCAAATAATCGGGCTTGCCAGAAAATCCATTTGAACCGGCCAATACTTTTCCAACACTGTGGTTGGCGTCAGGAGCGATCAGACAATCCATGTTTGGCATTCCGTTGGTATCTGCATCACGCAGTTCAAAACCTGGCCCGGAATCGGTTGCCAGCAGCCGGTATTTGGCCAGCGCCGGTTCGCAGGCAATCCGCACTAGCACGATTTGTTTATGCTGCGAAACGTCGGTGACGCGGAACAATAATTTGCCGTCAGATGCTGGAATTGAACTTTGAGAAAGATATGGCAGCCAGATGCCCGGCGGTTCGTAAATTTGCCACCAAAGAGCCGCTTGAATCAGCAACAACACGACGGCCAACAGCATGATTCCCGTGCTACCGAACGGGAATATGCGCAGGGTCGCCGGGTTGCGATTGCGCTCCTTTGCCCACGCCGTGTCGCATAACAGAGCTGCCATTTTTCTCCACCACAGTGGATAGAACGCCAGACCGACCAGCAACACCACCGAACTGATGATCCAGTTTAACGGCACGGGTATTGGAAAAAACCAAACGCAGGCCATCGGCAAAAAGAAGGTTGCCGCGTTCCAGATGCCGAATGCCGCGCCAAATTTCCCATTCCGCCGTTTTTCGTCCGCAGTCATGTGTTCGTAAATCTCCCGCACCTCCGGTGAAAACTGCGCCCTTCCTCCCGGCGTGTAAGGCCAACCACTGGATTTTGTTTGTCCCGCCAGACCGGGTGCGACGCCCGGTTCAGCGGGTGTTCCGCGAAAGCCGTTCGACTCATCTTCCGCCGGGCGGATGTAATAGCTGATGACGCGCATCTCGCCATTTGATTGCACGGCGCAGGACACGGTTTCCACCACCGTGCGTCCGGTATCGAATGATGTAAGATAGACCGCATCAAAGAGTGACCCATCGGGGGCGAACTTCGTGGAACGTTCCTGACGAGATAGGACTTTGCCCAGCGGATGCCGGATTTTTTCCATTTGGGCCACCCATTCCTCCTTGCCGACTGACCGTTGAAACATCGGCGCGGCTGCATCCCAGCTTTGCGCAAAGTTTCCGGATTCCATTGCCTGCCAGAATTCCAAGGTGGGCCGGATATTTGCTTTTACTTTTGCGTGAAGGTTTGCCCAGTCAAAACTTTTCGTCTTGCGCCACGCGCCGCCGACAAGAAACCAAAATGCAACCGCAGCGAAAACCGCCACGCATATGAGAACCAGCCACGCAACTCCGGCGGCGTTGTCTATTGCGGCCGGAGATGCCGCGCCCAGCGCCACAGCCAGCCAGCGGCTGGCGAGAACCGTCACGAGCACCAGAGCGGCCATTGCCAATAGCGTTCGGATCACGGCAATCACTCTCCGCGACCTGATGCCATCGGTGGTTTGACCGCTTTCCGCTCCTGCCATCTCGCCGGAACCCATGCTCAAAGCCGTCAGACGGCCCACGGCACAAAACACCATCCAAAGAAACATCCGGTGCTCTTGAACCGAAAGAACAAAAATATTTCCATGCGAAGCGGTTCCGTTCAGCAGCCGTTGCACCAGCGCGATTGCGAGACCAAGGCCATTGACGATGAATCCGATATTCGAGCAGAACAGCAACAATGTTGACCAGAAGGTGAAACGTTGCGGCTTCGCGCGAAAATCGAACAAGAGCAGGACTTGATCGGCAGACCAAAGCAGGGTTTTTCTGGCGAACCAGACCAAGCCTTTCGGCGTCAATGTGGCCCGGATATCGCGCGCAAGTTTTACGGCCTCCGGCCTGAAGATACCGGGCGCATCGCCCGGTTGGGCAGGCGGGACGCCAGCGCTGCCAGGAGTCGCCACAATTGTCTCCACGCACGTCTTCACCTCGCTGACTTGCTGGTAGCGAAGTTCGGGTTTCTTCTCCAAGGCGCGCAGCACGATTTCGTCGAGCCGCACGTCAATCTGCACCTTCGACGAAGGCGGTTCGATTTTTTTACCGGGCAGTTCGCCGGTGAGCATCTGGTAAAACACCACGCCCAGCGCGTAAATGTCCGCGCGGTTGTCCACGTCGGCGGGATGCTCCATTTGCTCCGGGGCCATGTAATTGGGCGTGCCCATGACGCCGGTAGGGCCGTGCTGCCGCGCGGCCTCATCTTCCCGGCTGACCGGCAGGTCAGCCCCACCGGGTTCAACAATTTTCGCCAGGCCAAAATCCGCCACCTTCACGCGGCCACGGCGGTCCATTAAAATATTTTCCGGCTTGATGTCGCGGTGGACGATGCCCTGGTCGTGCGCAAATTGCAGCGCGTCGCAAATCTGCGGCACGATGGCCAGCGCCTCGCGCGGTGACACGCGGCTGCTCGCGAGCAACTGGCGCAGGTTCACGCCGTCCACGAATTCCATGAGGAAATAAAACTGGCCGCTCGTCTCGCCGAATTCGTAAAGCGTGACAATGCCGGGATGGTTAAGTTGTGCCAGCGCCTGGGCTTCGCGGGTGAAGCGTTCGGCGAACGCCGGTTCGTTGCCAATGCCCGGCGGCAGAATTTTCAGCGCGACAAAGCGGTTGAGTTGCTTTTGCCGCGCCTTGTAAACCGCGCCCATGCCGCCCTTGCCGACGAGTTCAAGGATTTCGAGTTGTGGAAAAAGTTTGGCAATCTCCTCGACGGTGGGCGGGACGAAGGCGGGTTGCTTTGCCGAACCAGTGTCCGTTTCCACGCCCGTGGGAAAGCCCGCCTTGATGAGACACTCCGGGCATAGGCCCATCGGCACATTCGGGGCGAGCGGCTTCTGACAGCTTGGGCAAAGGCGTTTCGTGTCCATATCGTTTCTTTCAACCCGTTCTTAGGAAACGCGGACGAAAGGTAACAGGCTCGCCCAATTAAAACAGAAACTTCCCGGCGGGGAAACATTGCAATCCGACTAACGCCCGGCCAGCACAGCAAAAAGATGACGGAGTTCCTCGTCCACATCCTCTGTCGCGGCCATAGTTTCGGCGATTTCCGCCCGCAGCAATTTCCGGTAGCGCTTGCGCAGCCGATGCACGGCCATTTTCACCGCGCCTTCGTTCATCCGCAACTGCACGGCCAGTTCCGCGTAAGGCTGCGTTTCCCGACCGCCGACCAGACAGGAATTCAATCCGGCGAACAATCCGCCTTTGCCTTCGTGTTCGTATTCGGCGCGCAGCCGTTGCAGCACGTTGTCAAGCAGCGTCAGTGCCCACTGGTGTTCGTAACATTGTTCCGGCGTGCAATCGTCCGCAGGTTCGTGGCCGTAACGGGTCTCGGCTGTGTCCAGTTGCACCGGCACATGGACTACGCCGCCCCCACGTTTTTGCGCGCGCATCTTGTCCCACTCATCCGAGAGGAACCGGCTTATGGCCGTGAGCAGAAAAGTTCGGAACCGACCCCGTTCGCGATCTGCATCACCCACCCAATGGCGTTCAAGCAACCGCGCAAAAAAGGCTTGCGTCAAATCCTGTGCGTCCTGCGCCGGGTGTCCGCGCCGCCGGACGTAAGCGTAAAGGGGATACCAATATGTCCGGCACAATTTCTCCAAGGCGGTCTGTGCTTCCGTTGTATCACTGTGCGCGGCGGCCAGCACAACTGACCATTGGGTGGTGACGAAAACAGGACCACGCGCTTCCACGCCTGCTCCAGAAGTGGGCGCTGATGGGGCCGTGGTGCTCATGCGTCAAAGCTTTACCACGTTCCGCCTTCCGAGGCGATCCAAAAGCCACGGAACGCTGTCGCATCAGCGAACCCGCGCAGCCGGGCATCAAGCCCTCGGCCTGTCGAGAATCTGCACCGGCTGATTGCTTGTCACCGGCGATTTGAACTTTTTCCCGACCTGACGCAAATGATTCAGGAATTCCTGCGCCGCCTTTTTAACGGGGCGCCGGCTGCGCCAGATGATCGCGATGGTGCGCCGAGGCCGGAGGCTCTCCAAAGGACGATAACAAATGCGTTCTTTCGTGCAGGCCGTTGCCATGCGTGGAATCAGGGAAATGCCCAGACCCACGCCAATCAGCGATTGGATTGTTTCCAGTTGTCCGCTGCGCACGGAAATGCGTGGACGAAAATCGTGACGATGGAAAAAATTGAGCACCTGGTCCCCCAAACAATGCCCATCCTGCATCAGAATGAACTGCTCCGAGTGCAAGTCTTTCAATTGCAGGCTCGATTTCTTCGCAAGTTGATGTCCGGTTGGAAGCGCCACCACCAATTCTTCCGAAAACAATTCTTCGATTTCAAAACCGGATTCCTTGATGGGCGAACACATGATGCCGAGGTCAGCCTGGCCGGCCTCAATCAATTGCAACAAATGACCCGTCATGTCCTCGTGAATGTTCACTTCAATTTCTGAACAGCGAACGGTAAACGATTCCAAAATCTGCGGCAGCAAATAGGGCGCAATCGTCGGCAAAATGCCCAGCGCAACCTTGCCTGAATTGTTGTCATCCAGGCCCATGATTTCCTGACGCGCCCGCGCGAGTTCCGCCATCACCTGTTTGGCGTGCGAGATGAAAATTCTGCCGGCCTCGGTCGGCACAATGATTCGGCGGCTTCGATTCAGCAGAGTCGAGCCGACTTCGTCTTCCAGTTTTTGAATTTGTTCGCTTAAAGCGGACTGGGAAATAAAGCAATGCAACGCAGCCTTACTGAAACTTCCCCGCTCCGCCACCGTCAGCAAATACCGTAATTGATTGATTTCCACGATTTGTAAATTAGGCGAGAATAAGCGAATTCAGAAAAAAGGGGAGTCCAACATTATCGGATTTGCCGATACGTCGTATCGGGAAATCCGATTATCCATTCCTTGAGGTCGCGGCGGAATCGCGTATCAAATCCGAGTGGCTTCCGCACAGCAACAACGCCCGGCCCGCCCCGCCGAAAAAATCCGCATCAACATCGTGGGGCCGAGAATTCGGAAATTGAGGGTCGAGCGGGGCTGGTCGCAGTCACAGTTTGCGACGCAATTGCAACTGAAAGGGCTGGATATTGGGCGCGACGTGGTCGCCCGAATCGAATGTCAAATCCATGCCGTCAGGGACCGGGACATCCCGTTTTTCGCCCGCACTTTGGGAGTGGAAGTTTGCAGCCTGTTTCTCTGTTCAACGGATGGCATTTCCAACAATCACCGGCACGTCTGCCCAAACAACATTTTCAAAAAGTTGTGATGAAATCATCACAATGCACTTGGGGCAAAGCTGGTAAAACACGGCCAAACGCTATGGATAACAGCAAGCCAAACGCAAACGGACAGCCGGAGCAGAACGGACGAATCGCCTATTCAATTCACGAGGCGGCGGACATGCTCGGCGTGGATTATTTCAGCGTCTATCGGCTCATCCAACGGGGAAAAATCAAGGCGTGCCGCGCTTTGCGGGGGAAATTTCTCATCTCGAAGACCGAGCTTTTTCGGCTGTTGGACACGGAGTAAAAATTATGTTGAAACGAAACGGAGAAAATTGCGAACACGCGGTGCCGAATTATCCCGGCCTGCTGACGGCGACGGAATTCAAAGCCTACAATGCTGCGGTCCCGTTAGTGGCGGAACAGGTGCGCCTGGCGCACGAGCGGGCGACCGCACTGTCGAAAATTGAAAGGCACAGCGCCGAGATCGCCGAGCAGGTTGCGTCACAGTCAACGAATGGCCTGCCATCGTTGACCGTCAAGGAAACGCCGGAAAGTGTCTGGCAAGTTCGCCACACTTTGTTCAAGTCACCCCGAAGCGAGATTTTGCTTTGCTCGCGCGCCGTGGGAGAAAAGCAGCAGTTCGGCGTCGTTGAAAAGTTCGACCCCAATTCGCCTTACGCCCGCATTAACGGGGAAACGGATTTGCAAATGAGGAGCAACAACGCCTTCCTCCTGCTGCAAAATTACGTCGAATGCGAGCGCGGCGTGCTTCAAATGTTCCGCAAGGACATTGAAGCCACCGTCGAGGAGCAACTATTGGAAAAATTTCCGGGGCAGAATCACAGCCGGGTGGTGAAGGCGATTTCGGCCCGCTGTGAAACTCAAACACCGTCGGAAAGCCAAAAGGAAAAGCCAGCCAGGAGCGTCAAACTTCGGATGTGAGGAGATTATTATGGGCGATTTCAATTCCATGTTCCCAAATTTTCTGACGCAATGCTTGTCGCTCAAAACATTGCTGACGCCAATCGCTTTTTTGCTCATCACCGGCGGCCTGATTGCATCAACCATTGCCGGCCATCGCAGCGGCAGCGCACCGCTCCACGCCGTCGGCAAGGTGATTGTGCTCGTCATGCTGATTGTTTATCTGCCCACTTGGGGAAATCAAATTGTGTCCATCGTGAGCGACTTGGTGACGAATGTTCTGCAAGTTGACCCGGCCAAAATCCACGACCAGTATCAGGCGGCGCTGCAACTGAAAAAGTCGAGCGATGGCAATCAAAGCTGGTGGGAAAAACTTTTCAACATCCCGTCGCTCATGGAAGCGTTGATGTCGGCGGCCTTCATGATTTTAGGCTGGCTCGCCAGCACGATTGAATGGTGGGCATACATTTTGCAAACCGCGATTCTGTTCATCGGCTATGCCATGTCTCCCATTTTTATCGGGATGCTGGCATTCCCTTCGCTCCAAAACATCGGACGCAATTATCTGCTCAATTTGCTGGGCATAATGATCTGGCCGCTGGGCTGGGGCGTGGCCGGTTTAATTACACAGGGCATGATTGATTTCATGACCGACCAAAGTTTTTTGAGTGCGCCCAATAATTCGGCCACCCTTTACTCTCTGCAAAATTTGATGGGACTCGCGTTCCTGGGTGTCTGGATCATTTTCAGCACCATCGCCGCGCCGGTAATTATTCAAAGGGCGATTGCAACGGGGGAATCAGCCGCTTCCAGTTTATTCAGCGGCGCTTTCTCGGCGGGGCGGGCGGCGGCGATGGCTGGCGCAACCACATTTGCGGACGGCGGAACAGCCGGGATCAAGAACGCCATCGCTGCTGGCGCGATGGCTGCGGCTGCGGCAACAGAATCGTTGGCGACATCCTCGATGAACGAGGGACGTGGAGGAGGCTCGTTGCTCGGCTCGCTTGCTCAAATGAACAACCGCGCGCAAGAGCGTGAACGTGATAAAGCAGAACAAAGCAAGCCCCAAGGATTTCCGTCGAATGACCCGACGGGTGATAAAACCGTGGCTGGTTTGCTTGATAAAAGTCGCGATCCCAATTCTTGATTGTTGCAAAAATGCGTGAAAACAAAATGCTGCGGTGTTAAAATCAAGGCGTATGGAATTCCTCGTGATCATGGGAATCGGAACGTTGGTAGCCATCTGGATTGTGGCGAACCTGCCGAAGTCGCGTGGCCTCAACCGTGAGATGGATTCATTTGAACAGAAGCCGTCTCAAATTCCCGCTTCGAGGAGAAGCATGTCCGAGGTTTATTCAACGGATGATTTTGATTATTTGAGGAAACTGAATCGTCACAAAAGAGACCCCCAACATTGGCCTTTTCCGTTTCCGCCGCAACAGTGACGGAATTGAACCTTTAGCAGAAGAGCAACGGTGTCGGCGGCGGGAAGTTGCGGCAGATGGTTGTTATCAGTTTTCGCGTTTTCCGGTGATGCGGTGCAACGGATACAAATTGGCTAAATGAACCCGGTGCTTCAATCTCAAGCGGTCAAAAACAATGGTGAAATTGTATTTGACCATGTTCACGATATTGGCTATGTTCACGACACCGTGAAAACAACCATTTCCGTGAACACCAGAGAATTGACCGGCGCAGCCTTGGAGAAGGCGCTCGCGCAACGGCTGCGTGAACTGCTCGCTGGCGTGGCATGGCTGAAAGGCTGGGAAGTGGCCAGTCAGCCGGCAACGCCCGATCAGGGCTGCGACTTCAAAGCCACTCTGCCGTTGTCTGGCGGCAGGGCGGCGGAATTGTGGGTCGTATGCAAGGCCAATCCCCGGCCTCATCAAATCGCCTATGATGGAACTCAAGATCATCCCTCTCCGCAGGGCAAACGCCAGAACGGGGCATGGGTCTTGGCCGCTCCATTTATTTCACCGCGCATGGCGCAGTTGTGCCAGAAATTCGGCTGGAGTTGGTTTGATCTGGCGGGTAACTGCCATTTGAGCTTGCCGGGCGCTTTTCAACTTGAACGCACCGGGCAACCGGCGATCCACCGGCTGCCAAAGGCCGGTGCCAATTTAAGCACGCCGGAAGCCGCGCGCATTCTCCGCGCTCTGCTCGCAACGGACAATGCGGGGCGGAAATGGACGCAGCGAGACTTGCAGCTTCATGCCCGACCGAACGTCAGCATCGGTCTGGTAAATAAAGTTGTCCGCCATCTCCATGACGAGGCGTTTCTTGAGAAGCTGCCGGACGGCGGCTTCAAATTGCGCGCCCCGCTGGAATTGCTGGCTGCGTGGCGCGACGCCTACCGCTTTGATCGTCACCAGCGCCGCAGTTATTTTACCCTGTTGCAAGGCCGGCATTTGCAGGAAGCATTGTGGAAGCTTGAATCCCTGACGGGCGGACACGCGGCTTACGCCGCATTCTCTGCGGCGGATTTTCAAGCGCCGCACGTCAGGCAGCCCAAGACATGGCTTTACGTTGCCTCCGATTGGGAAGACAAGTTTCGTGAAGTGGCCGAAGCCAAATTGGTGGATTCGGGCGAAAATCTGATTGTGCTCATACCGGAGGACAATGGCGTTTTCTATCTTCAGGAAGGCGGCGTCATGGGACAGAAGCGATTGTCCTGCACGAACCCGGTGCAGACATACGTTGACCTGTTTCATTGCGGCGGACGCGGCGAAGAGGCCGCTGAAGCGTTGCTGGAACAAAATCTGAAGCGCGCCTGGAAAACGCGAGGTTTGTTGTGAATCCCGAACCTCGTCAGCGGGACGATTACAGTCCGCGCCAGGTCGAAGCCGCTCATCGCGTCCTTGTTGACCTTGGGCAAGTGCTGGCGGCATTTGAAGACTGCCTTGTGGTTGTCGGCGGCTGGGTGCCTGATCTTCTCTTGGAACAGGCGGAGGAACCGCACGTCGGCAGCATTGACGTTGACCTGGCCCTTGACGCGAACAAGCTCGCGGACGGCCGATATGCCGATTTGCTCAAATTGCTGCTGGCAACGGACCGCTACAAACCGGGCGGAAAACCGTTTCAACTCGTGGTCAAAGTGGACTTGAAGGACGGCGAAAAGCCGGTTGAAGTGGAGGTCGAATTTCTGGCGTCGCGAGAGGTTAAGTTGAAAATGAATCGGCCCAAACTTCTGGAAGGCTTCCGGGTTTTGCAGGCGGACGCCTGCGGCACGGCGTTCCACGCGCCTGTAAGGATGGAGGTGTCAGGAAAGACGGTGCGCGGAGCCAGTAACAAAGTGCGTTTGCGCATTGCGTCACTGCCCGATTTTCTGGTGATGAAAGCCCATGCGTTGGCCGGGCGGGACAAGCCCAAAGACGCCTACGATTTCTGTTATTGCCTCGAACACTTTCCAGACGGCATGAATTCGTTGGCTGCCGTTTGGAAGAGCCGCCGCAAGGAGAAAGACGTTGCTCGCGCAATCGAAATCCTGCGGGAAAAATTTGCCAGCGTTGACTCTTTCGGGCCAGGACAGATCGTTGAGTTTCACGGTGCGGCGGACGCGGAGACACAGGCGATGCAGGCACGCCGCGCCTTCGAGTTGGTGCAGCAATTCCTCGGCTGCCTTTGAAATCCGCACATCCGTGTTAAATCAGGTTCACATCCAACTTCAGGCAATGATTTTGCGCCGGAGCCTTTTGATTGCTATGGCTGCCACAAGAATCAAGGCAACCCGCAGCACAACGTCTCCAGCACCGCACGCGCTCGGGTGGTGCTAACCTCCTCTGAGCGTTGGATTTTCCATGACGGCTTCCGAATGGTTAAATCCCATGCTGCTTTGTGGTTGAACGTGCCCACAGCCAGCACAGAAGAAACAGAAAACCGGGTGCAGCCAGCGCCACAAAAGCAAAGCCCCTCGGAAAACTTGACGACGTGAGGCGCTGCACCAGATAAAAGGCGGCGAGACTCGCAACAGTGATGCCTCCGCCCAAACCCTCCCACCGCCAAGCCAGAGCCATTCCCAGACAAATTCCAACCGGGAAGAATGCGAATAAAGCCAATTCGCGCGCGGTAAAATGCGACAAGTTTAATCCTTCCCCAATTACGAACAAAAGAAGGACACCCACCACGAGGATGCTCAACACCCTTGCCGACCACCGCAGAACGCAAAGTGAAACCGACTGATTTGTCATCGGGTTATTCATGTTTTCCTCCTCGGTGCAACTTGATTGTGAATGAATCATTGAATATGGGTTAATCGCAGGCCAGCGGTGAAAGCCATTTTCTCCTTCCTCGTTTTCTCACTAGAGAACACGCATAGTGATCCCTCCGTGTCCACTGCTCCCTTGATAAAGCCGTCGTCAAAATTGCACGGCATCATCGCCCGCTGGCGCGTGATGCCTTCAGCCGCCACGATGGGGCCATCAAGGTCGCCGGTGATAATGTAGTCGGTTTCGATATTCAACTTACGACCCAGCCAGCCACGATTTTTGAGAAAGCGGCCCTCCGTGAGCGTGGCGTCCCCCACTGTGCCGGTCACGCTTCCATCTGGATGAATGTCCACCTTTGTAGTCAGGTTCTTTTGGTGGCACCATGAAACGATGATCCGGCCGTTTCCTTCCCAATGACCAACAAGGGCCGGATTGATGGCGTTTGGGGATTCGCATGAGCACAAAATCGGCAGCATCAAGACAAGTGTTGCCAGCAATCGGACGTTATGGAATGTAAAAACCATATCCAAAAGATACACCCGCTCCTGGCCGGGGTGTTAATTGAAAAAACGTGTGATGGTATTGATAGAAACAATGCTGGTGGACTATGATTACTGTCTTCACTCTTGTTCATACCATGATTTTCAATGCTCCTTTGATGGGGGTTAAGGTTGAAGTTGAAGCCGTCGCGCCTTTGGCCAGCGCCATGGCAGTCACGGATTTTGCTAGTGCCACTGGCGCGGCTTGAACGGAATTGGCGGAAATCGTCCACCATCCACTATCTACCATTAAAACCCCACCCACCAGTTTTCTGCCAATAACCGCACGATACCGGCCACAATGAAGAAAACCAGAATTGCAGCTCCGCACATCTCCAAAAGGCTTTCGTCATTGGCCAACCAGCGATGACCCTTTGGATCAAGCACGCGAATCGCATAGGGACACGCAAGCACCAGCGTCATCCCGCCATGAATCAAAGCGCCAAGCACGATATATGGCAGGTCGAAGCTCAATGCGCCTCTGTAAAACAGGATATCTTCATTGATGATTGGCGGAACCAAACGGAAGATTGCCGCCGCCCAAAGTCCGAACCGGAGACAAAGATGCGCGTCCGTCCAGCGCGTCAATGAACCTTCGTGCAGCGCGAATCCCAGCGCTACCACCGCTGCCAGAAGCGCATTCACCAACAATATTGTGGGACTGCGGAGGTCATTGGGAGAGTTGTAATGAATTTCCCGATATGACAAAACCGCCGCAACTGCAAACGCGCCCAAAGCCAGCGCCCAGGCAGCAATATTCAACCACGCGGACGGCACTTCTTGGCTGTCCGCATCTCCGGCAACCTCTGGAATCTTCCGGTTCATCATTGTGCCGGTGGCGTGACGACTGTGAATACCATGTCCCCGCCTCTTCCAGTCATCTGTCTGCCGCCATTGTCCTTCAGGTCGGGTCCGATGCTGTAAATCAGATAGCCGGCACCCTGTTTCCGGTAGCGCAGTGGCTTGCCATCAAACGGATCCACCGGTGTCGCGGCCAAATAATTCGGAGTTAATTCGGACAAAGTGGCGGGATACTGGTTGTTGTGTGCCACGCGAAACTGCTCCAGGGCCATGGCGGTCAACGCCAGACGAAGATTGGCGAGACAACTTGCTTCCCGGCTGGAAGCGCCGCCGAAGCCGCCCCAATACGAACTATTGAACAAAAGCCCCTGACTTGTGGCCGTGGCCGCGCGCTGCCGGATCAGTTCGTCAATCTTCAGGCGATTGGGAAAGGTTTCCTGATGCGCGGAGAGAAGTTGCTGGAAAGTAGTTTCAAAGTAGTCTTGTTCTGCTTTCAAGCTGTGAGGCTGGTTCACCTCTTGAACCATCCGGCTGCGCTGTTCGTCAGGCAGGCCCGATGCGAACGATGTGTTCAAATATTGAACGAGTTGGTCCGGGTTTTTCAAAATTTCCAAATGGATTGCCCGTTCACCGGCCACGGCACGCATGAAACCTTCGCCCCGCGCGTCATATTCTTCCATGCTTTGGAAGGCCTTGGAAAGTTCGCTCAAGGATTCCGGTGGCAAGGTGGTGCGGTTCACAACCTGTTCCAGAGCGGCCACGGACAGGGCAATGCCAGCCGCGCGCACCAATTGGGAAATCAGCACCGGCTCGGCTTTCAACGAACGTGCCAGCCCCACGGACAGCAGGACATCATCAGCCGCTTGTTTCTCATCATTGTTTTCCGCATCCAGAATGGCAGCCATTTCCGCCAGTTGCATGCCGCGTTTGATTCCATTGAGATGAGTAAGCGCGGTGTTGGGGCCTTGGGTAAGGTCTATGGGATAACGGCTTTGATCGTATTGCGCCCCTTGGGCGAAGAATTGCAGCGCCTCGCGATTGCGTTGCACGAAGTCGGTAAGGGCAGATTTCACGGACGGTGACAAGGGGGTGCCAAGCGTCGGCGGCGGCAGTTTTCCCAGAATCGGCAAATTGGCAATTTGGTCGGCGCCGTTGATCTGCATCGCCTTGATACCTTGCAAATCGGACGTGGCGGCGTTTTGCCCGGCAGGCGGTTCAACATACCATGCGTTGAGTTCGGCGGAGGTTTGGGGAAGCCCATCGAGGGTCGAATGAATTGCGCTCGCTGAATGAACCGCCTTGATCACAACGACGCTTGTGCCGGTAGTAAGGATTAATGCTGCGCCGGCAACGACGGCGGTTTTCATTTTTGTCCATGCCATAATTTTCAATGCTCCTTTGATGAGGGTTAAGGTTGAAAGGGAAGCCGTCGCGCCCTTGGCAATCGCCACGGTGGTCACGGATTTTGCCAGCGCCACGGGCGCGGCTTGAACGGAATTGGCGGAAATGGTCTCGGCAATCGTCGCTGCCGTGGAATCCACGCCGCGTTTGGTGAAGAACTTCCGCAGCTTTTCCAGCGCGCGGCTAAGGCGCTTGTGCGCCGCGTCTTCGCGAATGCCCATTAGAGCGGCAGCTTCCGGCCCGCTTTTGTTTTGGTAAAAACGCAGCACCAGCAGCGCGCGGTCGCGTTCCGCCAGCCTGGACATGGCGGCTTCCAGATGCGGCGAGAGTTTTTCCCAAACATCGGCGGTGCCGGCTTCGTTCAAAGTGGATTGCATGTAAGCCTCCTGTTCGCGCGTTTGACGGCGGGCATTGGTGCGCAGCAGCCGGGCGGCGGTGAAGCGCGTGGTTTCATAGAGCCAGCCGGGGAGCAGCGTGCGCTCGCGCAGTCCGGCGGCTTTGCGCGCGAGGATGATGAAAACCGCCTGTGTCACATCCTGTGCATCGCCGTCGTTGCCGGTGCAACGCCGCGCGACGGAGTAAACGAGTGCGATGTGTCGCCGCACCAATTCAGTGAAGGCGGCTTCGGAATTGTGGCGGGCAAACTCCCGCACCAAATCCATGTCCTGAGCGTCCGGCATCTAATGAATTATCCCCGCCAGATGCAAAAGTGGACACATTATTTTTGCGGGACGATTTCCCGGCGTCAGATTATTTCGAAGCGTGTTGCCCGGCGCAGGGCAGGATGGGTTTTGCCCAACAATCCTTTGCAAGGCGGGAGGACCGACCTTTTTTGCGATCCTCTGTTGCTTTGTGTTTCCTGTGTCAGTCCAACCCCAGTGTTGCATCATTAACTACTTGCCGCCGGAAACGGTGGGTGGAAAGCGCACTTTCACCGGACAATTTATTTTGCAGTGGCGCGTTCGAGCTTCAGCGGAAGAACCACCTTGCCTTGGCGCCATGTGCCGGAGAGTTTGCCGCTTTCCAGCTTGCCGGAAAAAACACCATTGAACAGCTTCCATTCCAGACGGACATCTGGATAGGTAACTTGCGACGACGACGCCGGAATATCCGCGGCTCCCTGGTCGGGACTGTCCATGGTCGCGGAATAAGAGCCATCCGGCATGAGCGCGATGTGGAACACGATGTGCAGCGTGGTGCCGTTGGCGTCCAACGCACCTTGCCAATGGCCCTGCACCTGGTTGGCGGCGCCCTGGCCGTAATCCTTTTCGGCATCGGCTGTTGGCGCGCTGGCTTGGGCGCGTTTGAAGGTCAGCGGATATTTATTTCCCAACTGCGTCCAAGTGCCCTTCATCTGATCGTCCCGGTCATTGACTTTCCCTTCAAACACGCCGTTGATGCCGGTCATCTCGAAATGGATCGCGGGTTTATGATAGGTCATCGTCGTGATGGGCAGGTTTTTCACACCTTGATCCACGCTGTCCATCTGGGCTTGAAACGTCTCGGCCGCTGGCTCGGCGATTCTCACGACCAGCCGCAACTCGGCGTTTCCGACGTTTAGCGCCCCCTCCCATGCGCCCTGCAAATCGGAATCCGGCCGCGGCGCATACTGGTCGGCCGCCAGCGGTTCCTCGACACGGTCCGCCTCGCTCGTCTTCTTGAGTTCCAACGGGAACGACCGCTTGAGTTGTTTCCAAGTGCCGGACATTTCCGTTCCCTCCGCGTTCAACGCCGCCTGGTAGACGGCGTCTATCGCCGGCAGTTCGGCATGAAAAGAATCCGGCCGGGCCGAGAGCCGGGGGATGGGAATGTCCTTCACCCCCTGGTCAACCGAATCAAGCACGGCGCGGTAGGAGTCGTTCGTCCTGAAAATCCGGAGCACGACGCGCAGCCGGGTCTGATCCGCCGCGACGACGCCTTCCCAGCTTCCCTGCATCGTGGCCAGGGCGGTTTTGGTCCGCATTGCGCTGACCGTTTTGAGAGCCACAAGGGTGGTTCCGGTGGCGAGCAACACGGCCACGCCTGCCACAATCGCTGTTTTTGCTTTTGTCCATGCCATAACTTTCAATGCTCCTTTGATGAGGGTTAAGGTTGAAATGGAAGCCGCCGCGCCTTTGGCAATGGCTACGGCGGTCACGGCCTTGGCCAGCGCCACCGGCGCGGGTTGAACGGAGTTGGCGGAAATGGTTTCGCCGATGGTCGCCGCCGTTGAGTCAATGCCCCGCTTGGAAAAAAATCTTTGCAATCTTTCCAAGGCGCGCGTGACCCGTTTCTTCGCCGCATCTTCACTCGCTCCCAACGCGGCTCCGACTTCGCTTAAATTTCTGCCTTCATAAAACCGGAGCACGATGGCGTGGCGGTCTTTCTCATTGAGGGCAGTCACGGCGGCGTCCAGCAACGGCGCAATTCGCTGCCAGATGACCTCTCCCGATTCATTCAAAACCGTTTGCATATACGCCTCCTGTTCACGGCGATGACGCCTGGCTTCGCTTCTCACAAAATTATTCGCGGTCAGTCTTGTCGCCTGAAACAGCCAACTGGACAGCGCCTTGTCATGGCGCAATTGCAACGCCTTTTTCGCCAGAATGATGAAGACGGCTTGCGTGATTTCCTCCGCATGATACGGGTCGCCGACGTGTCGCAACGCAACGGAATAAACCAGATTGATGTGCCGCGTTACCAGCGTGGCAAAAGCTTCATCAGAATGGTTTTCGGCATACTGGCGCAACAGCGCGCTGTCATCCGTGGGTTGCATTTGGCGATTAGTGTGCGCTGCCCCGCCAAAGGGGACAATTTATTTACACGACCGCAGAGTTGCGTTTGCAAGACGCCGAAATATTCCTCTTCAATTTCTCAATGGTCGAAGCACCGACCCGCTCTGTCAGTTCAGCCACCAACGCCTGCGGTTCGGCCAACTCCTGTTCAAACACCTCACGCCCCATCGCCACCTTTGCGCTCTGAAGATATTTCGCCGGCGACACGATTTGCACTGGCTCGTTGGCCTGTCCCCAAAATACTTCGATTGGATTGCTCGATGCCCACCACGGATAGGAATACTTCGCCTTGATTTTCGCCACATTGTTTGTCGAGACAGTCTCGGAAGTTTTTTGCTTCTCCGACGCGGGCGGAACGTCATTGGGCGCTGAAAAGGTCACTTTCCCCGCCATGTCCACCGAATGTTGGTCGCGCAAGTGGCCATAAACTTTCAATGCCAGTGCGCCGCCATCCTTATGACCCAACCAGCGGGAAACCGTTGGAATGTCCACGCCCGTTTCAATGCAGCGCGTGGCAAACAAATGGCGCAAGTCATGGTGCGTGATGCGAATCATTCCGGCATTTTTGGCGGCGCGGTTCATTGCCTTTTGACATTCACTGACGCGCGTGACTTTCGCTGTCAGCGGTTCATGCGGCCGTTCCGTCCGCATCTGTTCAAGCAGTCGGCGCATATCTGGAATCATCGGCACCTCACGAGTTTCACCGGCACGTCGGCTTTTCAGTCCAGTTTCAGGATCGCCGCCCAAAATTATTTTCCCCCGCTTGAAATCACAATCAGCCCAAGTGATGTGTTTTGCTTCGCTGATGCGGAATCCGCCGAAAGCCAGGAATTGAACCAGTTCCGCGCAAGGCTTGGAAAAGCCGCTACCGCTGCTTTCAATCTCCTTCACGAATTTTTCAAATTGCTTTGGTTCGGGCAAATGCAGGCGCTTTGAAGTTTCCCGCAGCCGCTTCATTTCTTTTGCCTTGGCCGGATTATCGCGCCGCGCACCCGCCTCGATGCCGATTTCAAAAATGGCCCGAAGGATGCCGAGCGTATGGTTGAAAGTGGATGGACTGAATTCGGCGGCGAAACGGCTCCGCCATTCAAGGCATTCTGCTTTGGTGATGTCTTTGATGGGTTTCGTTTTTATGTCCGGCCACGATTTGAAAAAGGCAATCAGGCGTTCCTCGTGGTGTTCTTTCGTTCTCGGTTTGAAGTCGGGTGACGCTTGGACTCGTTCCTGATAAATTTTGGTGGCAGCTTCAAAGGTGATTCTTGGATCACTGCCCGACGCGAGCAGAGCTTGCTCGTCCTTGACGGCTTTGATTTTGTCTGGCAACCGCTGCGCGGCGATGCTCAATACATCGGTGTCCAAACCTCTCCAAATGAGCTTGCCGTTATGTCGGAACCGGGCAAAGTATTTGCCCGATGAAAGATTGCGAACCAAATTGGCGTGCCGTGTTTTTTGCCAAAGACTCCCGGTTTTTGCGTCCGTTTTCATATTTTTGCTCTAGTATAGAAAATCAGTATAGAAACATCATTTACACTAGGGAGAATTTACGCCTTATTACCAATAAAATCAAGCACAATATGAATGTCAATGCGATTGATAGAGCATACCCCTTCTAAGCAGAGGGTCTTGGGTTCGAATCCCAACGGGCGCACCAGCAAAATCAAGATTTCCCTTTCCACCCCATTCAGGTCCAAAACTGGCCGGATTGCGCCGTCCACCCGGCTCAAACATTGGCACGGATCGCGCCCGCTCCATCGGGTCGGAAACTGGCGCGAGGATGGATTTCGCATTGCGACTTTAGCTGGCTTGGCGGACGGAAAGTTTTATGCTTTGGGCGCATGGCCGGAAACTTAAATGACCTGCTCAAGGCGACGTCGCGCTCGTTTTACCTGACGTTGCGAGTGCTGCCGGCGCGCGTGCGCCCGCAAATCGGCCTGGCGTATCTGCTCGCGCGCACGACCGACACCATCGCCGACACGGAACTCGTCCCGCTCCCGCAGCGGCTCGACGCGCTGCACGAACTCCGCGAACGGATTCTTGGCCAAAGTTCCGCACCCCTGGATTTTGGCGGGCTGGCGCAACGGCAAAACGCGTCCGCCGAAAAATTGCTGCTGGAAAAGGCCGGGGACACCCTGGCTTTGTTGCAAACGCTTTCTCCGGAGGATTTGATGCTGGTGCGCGACGTTCTCGCCACCATCACCAGCGGGCAGGAACTGGATTTGCGACGGTTCGCCGATTCGTCCGCCGACAAAATCATCGCGCTGGAAACCGACGCCGAGCTGGATGATTACACCTACCGCGTGGCCGGCTGCGTGGGCGGGTTCTGGACGAAAATTTGCCGCGCGCATCTGTTTCCGGCCGCGCAACTGGATGAAAAGCAATTCATCGCCGACGGCATCCGCTTCGGCAAGGGGCTGCAACTGGTGAACATCCTGCGCGACCTGCCGGCGGATTTGAAAAAGGGCCGCTGCTATCTGCCGATGCAAAAACTGGAGCCGGCGAAATTGTTTCCGGAAACCCTGCTCTCGCCGGTCAACGAGGCGAAGTTCCTGCCGTTTTATCACCGGTATCTGGACGAGGCGCAGTCGCATTTGCGCGCGGGCTGGAATTACACGAACACGCTGCCGTTCGGCCAGTTCCGCGTGCGCCTGGCGTGCGCGTGGCCGATTTTGCTCGGTGTGAAGACGATTCAAAAGCTGCGCGCGGCGAACGTGATGGATTTGCGGAAGCGCGTGAAGGTGTCGCGCGGCGAGGTTCGCGGCATCCTGCTGCGTTCGATGCTGGCCAGTCCGCTGCCGTTTGTATGGCGGCGGCTGTTCCCGTCCGGCGGAAAAGCAGTTGCATCCGGCGATGAATTGGCGTAAGAAAACGCCATGCAAATTTCCAAGTTGTTGTCAGCCGTTTGCGCGACGGCGTTTTTTTGGGGGGGAATCACTGTTCACGCGCAGGACAATCCGGCGCAGGCCGCGGCGCGCGCGGCATTGATGGAAAAAATGTCCGAACTGGACGCGCAGCAAAACAAACCGGCCAATGCCACCCCGCCGGCCATTGTGGTGACGGCTTCCGGTGTCACCAGCCAGCCGACAAACGCGGTGCCAACAGTGAAGCCGAAACCCGCCGCAACTGAAAATGTGGTGATGACGCCGGTCAATCCGCCGGCTTCCAAGGCGGAAAAAGCCGCCGCCAAGGCCAAAGCCAAACAGGAGGCAGACTTGGCCGCCGCCGAGCTGAAAGCCCAGAAAGAGGCGGACGCAAAAGCCGCGAAACAAAAGGCTGCCGACGAGGCCGCCGCCAAGACGCAGGCCAAAGCCAAGGCCAAATTGGATGCGCAGCAGGCCGCCGCCGAGTCGAAGGCGAAGAAGCAGGCTACAGCCGCCGCGAAAGTGAAATCCGCTCCAACGACCGCACCAGCAGCCCCGGTTGTTTTTGCTCCCGTGCCGCCGCAGCAAACAATTCCTGTGGCAACTCCCCCGGCAAATCAGCAGCCCACAGCAACACCACCGCAGGCTGTTGTCGCCACAC
>Ga0326727_10002069_pt1 | contig 70805 bp, 59 predicted proteins | sample MB2enrmetagenome_FD_207643 | JGI IMG/M metagenome (GOLD analysis project Ga0326727, IMG submission 207643) | Lab enriched peat soil microbial communities from McLean, Ithaca, NY, United States - MB29MY | ecosystem: Environmental > Terrestrial > Soil > Wetlands > Peat | place: USA: New York...
CGATGAAGGGCGGCACACCCACGCCCTACAACATTGCGATCGTCCTCGACACCACGTCATCGATGAACGACGCCGACAACGGCAATAACAACACGGCAAACTGCAGCTCGCAGATCCAGTGCGCCGAGCTTGGCATCCAGACTTTCCTGCAGGAGCTTTATCCCTGCCTGGGCGGCAGCACCTGCACCAAAACCAGCACGCCGGTCGACGAGGTTTCGCTCTACGTGTTTCCCGGCGCTACCAGCACAAGCATAGTGAACGACTACAACTGCTCGGGCAATAACCCGACCATCGTGCCGTACACCTTCCAGAACGTGACTTCAGGCAGCCAGAACCTGAGCCTGCCGTCCGCCGACACCTACCAGGTCGAGGCGTTTTCCACTGACTATAAAACCAGCAACATCGCCACCACTCTGAACTCCTCCTCCGATATGGTGGTATCGGTCGGCGGCAAGAGCGGCTGCAGTGGCGCCAAGGCGCCGGGCGGCGAGGGAACCTACTATGCCCAGGTGATCTACGCGGCGCAGGCTGACCTCGTCACGGAGCACAACAACAACGGCAACGCAAACATGATGATCATCCTCAGCGACGGCGATGCGACGGCCTGCAATACAAACCTCGCCACCGTGGCCGGCACCTCGACCACCAACACCTGCAGCGGCGGCTCGAGCCAGATTACGGCGGCGACGGGCACGTTGAACGGAACCGGAACCAAGACCAGTAACCCGAGCGGCTACCACAACTCCACCTATCCTTCGGCATTGGGCGAGTGCGGTCAAGCGGTAGTGGCGGCGCAAGCGGCTGCGGCGGCCGGCACGACTGTCTACACCATCGGGTACGGCTCAGAGAACTCGGGTTGCACGACGGATGCAAACTACAGCGCCACGGCTTCCACCTCCGGCGGGTATGGGGCGGGAAACTGGGGGGCGGGCGACAGCCCGTGCCAGGCTTTGGCCGCCATGGCGTCGGCCACCGACGGCCACACCTTCTTCTCTGACAATTACAACAACCATTGCCCGGCGACCAACGCCAACAACGCGGGTCTCACGAGTCTGAAGTCCATCTTCCAGCGGGTCGGCGCCAACATCTCCGGGGCGCGCCTCATCCCCAACAGCACCACATAGAGGCGATTCGTCAAAACAACAGCCATCGCCGCAAGAAACTGCAAAGGGTACGAGCCCTGGCTCGTACCCTTTGTTTTGGTCTCTCACTTCATGGGCCGCAAGCTCATCGCCGCTGCGGAATCGTGACAACCACTGTATCCTTCGACACAGACAAGCAGCTCCCCATCTTGAAAAAATATCGATTAGGGTGTATCCGCCTTGCCCTCCACCCGCTGCAAGGCAACCCTGCAGACTGCCAAAGCGCAGTCGGCCGTCCGGCCAATCGAGCCATCAAGTCTGGCTCAAAGAGCCGAGAGTGCCGTTATTCCCCGGTCAAAATCGACCGCAGCGTAGCGTCGCCCAGGATCGGGCTTGATGCTTGCCGCCTGGAATAAGAGCTGCAATTGCCGATAATCGGATTCGGAGGTTTGAAGCTTGGAATCTCCCATCGGCGCACTGCGAGGGCGCTGTTCTCGCGGTGGGTTATCCAGGCAACTGGTTTCCGATGTTCACCTGGTCGAGGTACAGATCGACATTCAAACCTCGGGAAATCTACAAACATCGCAAGCGGCGATCGCACTTAGAGAGAGTTTTTTTGACGAAGGAAGGAACAAAGACAATGAAAGTCATCGGAAGAATCCCCGTTCTGGGCCGGTTGATGAAGGAAGACAAGGGCCAGGCGCTGGTTTTTACAGCCCTGATCCTTACCGCATTTATGGGAGTGATGGGAATCGCGGTCGATGCCGGCAAAGGCTTCTATGCCTTTGAGTTGCTGAAGGCATCAACAAACGCGGCTGCGCTGGCGGGCGCTGCCGGCATGCCCAACACTACCGTCGCAACTACCTACGCCAACAAATACGGCGCACAGATCGCGGCCTTGAACGCCAACGGCGTCATGAACTCGGTGGCCACCAATGTTTCGTTTGAGTGCCTGACCACGGTCTTGAACACTTTCTACGCGCCGTGCGAAAACTCCACGGGCGGCGCCACCGGAACCACCTACAACGCCGTCCAGGTGAATCAGACGGCCAAGGTTCCCACCTGGATCGGCCCGCTCTTCGGCATGCCGACATTCAATATCCAGGACACCGCGACGGCTTCGATGAAGGGCGGCACACCCACGCCCTACAACATTGCGATCGTCCTCGACACCACGTCATCGATGAACGACGCCGACAACGGCAATAACAACACGGCAAACTGCAGCTCGCAGATCCAGTGCGCCGAACTCGGCATCCAGTACTTTCTGACGGAGCTGTATCCCTGCCTGGGCGGCGGCGCCTGCACCAAAACCAGCACGCCGGTCGATGAGGTTTCGCTCTACGTGTTTCCCGGCGCTACCAGCTCGACGATAACCAACGACTACGCCTGCAACGGCACCAACCCGACCATCGTGCCGTACGCGTTCCAGAACGTGACTTCGGGCAGCCAGAACCTGAGCCTGCCGTCCGCCGACACGTACCAGGTAGAGACGTTTTCCACGGACTATAAAACCAGCAACAGCGCCACCATTCTTAATCCCGCATCCGACATGGCAATATCGGTCGGCGGCAAGAGCGGTTGCAGTGGCGCTGCGGCGCCGGGCGGCGAGGGAACCTACTATGCCCAGGTGATCTACGCGGCACAGGCTGCCCTTGTCACCGAGCACACGAACAATGGCAACAAGAACATGATGATCATCCTCAGTGACGGCGACGCGACGGCCTGCAATACTGTGCTCGCCACCGCGGCCGGCACCTCGACAACCAACAGCTGCAGCGGCGGCTCTAGCCAGATTGCGGCGGCGACTGGCACGTTGAACGGAACCGGAACCAAGACCAGCAACGCAAGCGGCTACCACTCGTCCACCTATCCTTCGGCGTTGGGCGAGTGCGGTCAGGCGGTAGCGGCGGCGCAGGCAGCTGCGGCGGCCGGCACGACTGTCTACACCATCGGGTACGGCTCAGAGAACTCGGGTTGCACGACGGATGCAAACTACAGCGCCACGGCTTCCACCTCCGGCGGGTATGGGGCGGGAAACTGGGGGGCGGGCGACAGCCCGTGCCAGGCTTTGGCCGCCATGGCGTCGGCCACCGACGGCCACACCTTCTTCTCTGACAATTACAACAGCCATTGCCCGGCGACCAACGCAAACAACTCGGGTCTCACTACTCTTAAGTCCATCTTCCAACGGGTCGGCGCCAACATCTCCGGGGCGCGCCTCATCCCCAACGGCACCACATAGATTCGATTCGTCAAAGACAGATCGCCGCTGAATTGCGAAGGGTACGAGCCCAGGCTCGTACCCTTTGTTTTTGCCTTCCACCTTGTGAGTGCGGCGACTATTCGTCCTCTTCAGGGATGACGACCAGCACTTCGGCGCGGGTTGGTTTGCCATTCTGCGCCGCCGGCCTGAACTGCCATTGCGACAGCGACTGCAATACGAAATCCGCCATGGGAAATGCGGGTGGGAAGACGATTTCGAGACTCTCGAAGCGGCCGGCCGTATTGATGAATCCGTGCACCAGCAGGGCATCGGAATCGATGGCTCCCGGAGCGATATTGGGCCGTACGATACTGAATGGCCAGGGGGCGTCGAGCTGGCCGGCCGATCCGGCTTCGGCCGCATCGGCGGCTCGCGGCAGCGAGTATTGCAGAACCCAGCTCTTGGCCAGTCCAACGTGAAGGTAGACCGTGTAGGCCAGGCGGCCATGCCAAACGCTGCCGATCTCGGGGAACTGATCCTCGAGCGAGGTGCCCACCACCACCGCGCCGAAACGGCCGTCCGGCGGCAGCGCTATTTTTGTTGCCGATTGCCGGTCGCCCGCGCCTGTTCCGTTGCCTGTCGATTGCCCCGAACCGTTGCCGGAACCATTTCCACCGCCTCCCGGCTGCGGGGACTTGCCTCCACCCGACGACGGGGTCCGGGATTCGCCCGCTCCTGCTCCGGCAAGATTGGAGGCGTTGGTTGTGCCCGTGCCGGGGTGGATGCCGGGGGTTGGGGAGTTGCCGTTGCCCTTTCCCTTCTCTGCGGCATTCTCATTTCCGGGACCCGGCAGCGGCTTTGCGTTTGCCGCGGCCATGGAACCATCCGTATCGCCCCGGGCGGCCTGGTTCACCGCGGGCAGAGCAACATTTCCGTCTTTCATTGTGATGTTAGAAAGCGACATGACTGCAGTGGGTGTGGGCTCCAACTGGGTCTGCGTTGTAGCAACCGGAGTCACGTCGATTTGTTGCGAAGGCTGCCGAACGGTCATGGGCGTGGTGTTGCTGGCTTGCACCAGCGGGTGCACCGCCAAATTGTTGGTCGACGCCAGCGGAATGTCGGACAGCTTCACTTCCTGGTTGGGAATATCGACCTGTGGTTTCACGTCGACGCTGGGAGGCTTTTGGGGCTTGGGCGCAACAATTTTCTTTACCTGTACCTTGCTCGCCGACCACAGTACAACCTTGGGAAGAGGGAGCTCATGGTCGAGCAGAGCGGCGATCTTCAAATCGGGCTGCATCAGCGTCTGTGGCCCGATTGCGGTATGGAGAATGAGTTTCGGAGAAGGCCTGTGAGCAGCCTCATCCCCCCGTGTTCCAGGGCTTTTTTGGGCAGAGAACGGGCCGGGATAACTGATGGATCCCGATCGAAGGCGCGCAAGCTCGCTATCGGGCGTGTGCAGATCGAGCTGGCGCATCTCGAATCGCACCGGCGCGTGAGTGTCGATCCGCGGCGCCAAAACGACGGCCAGGTAAACAAGCGCAATGACCGCGCCGTGGATGAAGATGGAGGCCAGGAACGATGTCGGCGGCTGCCGGTAGTAAGTCGGCTCGTGCAGGATCGAGATCGTTGGCAAAGACGTCGACACTATGGCCGCTCCCTCGTTGCGAAGGTGGGTAACAAGTTCGAGAAGTTATTTAGTAACTCAAATAGTAACTCATCGCTTGCTGATGTGTACTATCCAAACGAGCAAAAACCAGCAACCCGCACGACTGCTTTCAAGGGAATCCTGCAACTCAACTCTACAGGGAAGCGGACGTTTTATGAACTGGTCAGCCAGCCGTTCCTCTGCCTTGTTGCGGCGCTGTTCAAGGACCCGGTTCCGAGGTGTCTGTCCGCGTGTTTTCAAGGCCATTCCGCCCCCGGGTAATCACTTGGTTCGAAAGCCGCAAGAACTTGAAAACAAGCGAAAAATTCCCTTGATTCAGCATCGCTCATTCTGTAGCCTAAGGCTCATAGCTCTCTTGATACCTCAGGCGCTAAAAAAAATAAACTCGATTTGAGTTTAGTTCGCATGAAGAGGATATACTGAGTCGACACTGTCCCCCTCAGGCTCGAGAGACATCGAAGTGTTCCCCGGTTGCAGTCGCGAATCGATGGCCGTTTAGATAGGCGCGGCGATCGAATCGGGGTTCAGAAAGGTGGAGTTGGCCGAAACGCCGACTCGGATCTGCTAAGGAATGAATCGAAGACTGCTTACGATCCTTCTCGTTGCGTTTGTGATAGCCGGCGTTTGCGCGTTCGGGGTCTATCGCATTGTGGGTTCCAAAATGAATACCCAGCAATCGGTGCAGACGACGAGCGTCGTGGCGGCGGCCACCGATATCAAGCTGGGCACGGTACTCACTCAGGCCGACCTCGGGGTTATCAAGATCTCGGGCCAGTTGCCTAAGGGAGCAGTCCCTGAGCAACAGCGCCTCAGCCTGGTAGGAAGAGGCGTAATAACTGAAGTGGCTCAAGGCGAGCCGATCCTGGAGAGCCATTTGGCGGCTGCCGGATCGGGGGGCGGACTGGCGGCCACTATTCCTGACGGCATGAGGGCCTGCGCGATCAGGGTTGACGACGTTGTGGGTGTGGCCGGATTCGTTACGCCGGGCATGCGCGTTGACGTTATTGCCTCGGGCATCCCGCCGGGCGCTCCTGCGACGGCGGGGACTGTATCCACCACTCTGCTGCAGAACATTGAAGTGCTCGCGGCCGGCGTCAACATTCAAAAGGACGCCGAGGGCAAGCCGGTGCCCGTGCAGGTCGTCAGCTTGCTTGTTACCCCCGAACAGGCGCAGACATTGAGCCTTGCTAGCAACCAGTTGAGGATCCAGCTGGTGCTGCGGAATCCGCTCGACACCAAGGTGGAACCGGTTCCGTCGACTGCCACGCCAGCTTTGTTCGGAGCGGCGAAGCCCGCTACGCCGGTGAAAGTTGTCAAGCGCGCGGCTCCCAAGCCAGCGCCTGTGAAGCCCTACTCCATGGAGATCATCAACGGGTCAGCTACATCGCAAGAGAACTTTGGTTCTTCCGAGGGACAGCATTGAGAGCAAAGTCTGCAATCACGATCATGTGCATCAGCGCTGTGGGGGTTGTCCTGATAGCTGCGCAGAGTCTGTTGGCTCAAGGCCCGACCCCGGCTGCGCCCACTGCGGGGGCTCAGGATTCAACAAACGACCTTTCCGTAGTCGTCGGTAAAATGGTTCTCGTAGATACCGCCGCCCCTATCGCCAGGATAGCCGTCGGCCTTGGCGGCTATGCCGATGTTCACGGAGTCAGTCCTACCGAGGTTATGGTCTTTGGCAAAGCCCCGGGCGAAACCAGCCTGATCATCTGGGACATTCACGGCGGCCGCGAGTTCTTCAACCTCACCGTTCACTCGCCCTCGATCGTTACCAATGACACGCTGGATGCGGTGCGGCGCGAACTCAGGACCGAGCTTCCCGGCCAGACCATCAAAGTTTCATTCGATAACAACAATATCTTTTTGCGCGGGACCGTGAACGACCTGACTGCCTCGGAGCGCGCTGTGCAGATTGCTGCCAGCTCCGGCAGCAAGGTCGTCAACCTGCTGAATGTGAATGTGCCGGCCTCCGATCCGCAGATTCTGCTCAAGGTTCGATTTGCCGCCATCGATCGCAGCCTTGAGAAGCAACTCGGCATTAACCTCTTCGACCTCGGGCTTGGCAACGCATACGGCGGCGTAACCACCGGACAGTTCTCACCGCCCACGATTACCGCCGGGGGCGGCTCTTCAGGTGGCGGCATCTCAGCTCCAGGAGGCGGTTCGGCCTCGCTTTCAAATGAGCTGAATATTCTGGCATTCTTCCCCGGGCTGAAATCGGGCGCCGATATTCAGGCCCTCCAGACCAAGGGCCTTGTGGAACTGCTCGCGGAGCCCAACCTGCTGGCCAGGAACGGCCATGAAGCCAGCTTCCTTGCCGGCGGCGAGTTCCCGTATCCGGTCGTACAGGGAGCTTCGGGTGGTGTAGGCGGCGCGGTTACGATTCAATTCAAAGAATACGGAATCCGCCTGAACTTCATCCCGACAATTACGCCTCAGGGTACGATCCGCCTTCAGGTTGCGCCTGAGGTGAGTGCTCTCGACTACACCGACGAAGTCACGATTTCGGGCTTCGAAGTGCCGGGAATTACTTCCCGCAGGGTGAATACCGAAGTTGAGTTGCGCGATGGACAGAGTTTCGTCCTTGGCGGCCTGCTGGACAACACCGAGACCGAAAGCTTCCAGAAGATCCCGTTCATCGGCGATATTCCGATCCTGGGCAGGCTGTTCCAATCCATTACCAGGACCAAGAACAACACCGAACTTATGGTCATTGTTACGCCTGAAGTGGTGGCGCCGATTCCAGCCGGGCAGGAGTTGCCGGCTTTGAATTTCCCGACCAAGTTCCTGCCGCCCAACTCGAACGTAGCGCTGCACAATCCCGATGCCAAAACGGCTGAGAACACCTTGGCTGCGGTGCCAACCGTCGTCCCCGTCGAGACGCTTATCGACAGCTTGAAGCCTGAGAAGCCTCTGGTGATTGAAGGCTCCTCCGGTACCTTTGGCGGGAGCAGTTCACTAGGCGCGGGCACTGCTACGTCTGTCCCGACTGCGGCTCCTGGCAGTGGTACGACCGGCCCGTAACCGCGTTTTGTTGCTGATGACGACTGATCTTTCCTGAGGCAGGGATGAGAGCAATTCGCCTGTTAGCAGAAAATCTGCGCATGCTGTTTGCCTCACCCCCGCCACCAGATCCAAACCGGCGAGCGCATTGCGCGAACTCTACGCGCGGAACGGTGCTGGCATCCTCTCTCGAAATCGCGGACACTGGACCAGCGCGCAATACGGGCTTGCTGAACCGTGACCGCCTCGCGTCCGGCGGAGGGCTTTGGATCGTTCCCTGCCAGTCGGTGCACACGTTCTTCATGCGCTTCCCCATCGATCTGGTCTACCTTGACGGCCGAAAACGAGTCAGAAAAGTGAGGAGCGCAGTCGGTCCCTGGCGCATCTCCTTTTGCCTCACCGCTCAGTCGGTGATTGAGCTTCCTGCCGGCACGATTCAGCAGACACTGACGCAGCGGGGCGACTCGCTGGCGATTGAGACGGTTGAATCGTCCCAGCCGGCGGTGTAGCCGGCTGCAGGAAGGCGTTCTGCAAAGTCAAACGCGGGGCGTCAACTCTGAGCCGCGGCCGGTTCCGCAACAATCTCCTCAGTATCGGCGGAACGCATCGCCAGCAGATACCAGATGAGCCATGCGGGAGCCATCCACATGTAGTAGCCGGAAATAGTCCGCACCTTCCACGTCTCAATTTGAATGGCCACCAGGATAAGCGCAAGCAAGGCAGGCAGGGCGCGGGAGCGGGTCCTGTACATTCCGTGCAGGACAGCCGGAATCACCACGCACTGGTCGTGCGGAAAGCAATACGGAGCGGCGAACACCGAAACCAGCAGAAGCGGGCTGCCGTTTTCCAACCAGTCCCAGGTGCTGCGGCGGCGCCAGAAGTAGACCAGCGCCCACACGCAGGCGATTGCTGCGGGGACGTACTGCAGCCATATCCACTGCGGATTGATCTGGAATCGGAGGGCATCGCTCAAGGTGGGGACAAACTCGTACTGGACCTGATTGGTGCGCATCATTGCGGAATAATCCGCCCATGCCCGGGGATCGAGCCACCATGCCAGCGCACTGCTTACCGCCATTGCCAGGCCCCAGCCGGCCAGGATCCTGTAGCTCCGGCGCACGATGATCCAGGCCAGCAACGCTGCGCTGAAGGGCAGAAAAAGATGCGGTTTCAGCGAACAAAGCCAGAGTGCAAGTCCGGCCGCAAAGGGATGGGTGCGATTGAATCGCAGGAACAGGGTTATGCCGAGCAGCGCGAAAAGCCCGGTTTGACCCATGTTCAGACAGATCGTAGCGGGGGTGAATGCCCAGCCCAGCCAGTGGACATAGTTTTTCGGCGATCCGTGCATCACCCGTACCAGATGGACTGAAATCAGCAGGCAACCGAACAGGATGATGTTCCACAAGAATGCGCAGATGCGCAGCTCAATAAAGCCAAGAGGGTAGGCAAGGGGCAGAGCCCAGGGCGGATTCCGCATGAACAGTACGCCCTTGGCATCCAGATGCGCTGCGCGCTGTAGAGCCATCATCTGATCGAAGTTGTACGGGTCGGCATGGTGCCTGAGCTGGACCCCGGTAGACCAGTAGGAGACAAAATCGCGAGTGCCGGCCATCTTCCCCGAGAAGAGAACGGAGACGAAAAAGACTGCGCAGATTGCGAGGATCCATCCAGTCGCGAGTGCAATCGCAAAGTCAGCGTAATCGATGCGCGGCAGCGCTCTGGGTGTATTCGTGCTTGTCGCCATGCAGGCAATTTTACTTGCAATTCGCAGGATTCTGCATAACTATAGGAATTAAAAGTTCTTACACCTTTGTGTGATGTATACGAGGCCTTTCAAGGCAGGACGGCACTGTAAACAAACGTATACACAGAGAGGTCAAACGAGGTGGGTCAGAGTTTTCTAAGTCGAGCAATAAAAAGTATTTAAACTATTTTTAGGATTGGCACGGCAGATGCTATATTGAGTGTGCCCCGGCTGAGGCTGGGAGATTTAAAACTGGAGAGAACACACATGAACACTCTTTTTCTGAAGATGTTGGTTAAGGCGCAGGACCTGCTCAACCGTGACGAAGGCCAGGACCTCGTCGAGTACGCTCTGCTCGTCGCTCTGATCGCGCTGGTCGCCGTTTCCGGTGTGAAGCAGGTTGCTTCGGCAGTCAGCACCGTATTCCTTAGCATCAGCAACACGCTCGCCTAGTTCCCGGCGTTTCGCCGAATTGGAATCCACCCAGTACCTCAGCGCCTTCGTGGGCGAGTACCGGTAAATCCGGTACTCTGCCCGCAAGGATCGAACTGAGCATCATCGGGAGCAGGTAGCTTCTAGCCTGCTTACTCCGAATCTCCTGGAGGTTGCCAGACTGAACCTCAGTGGTCAGAATCTGAAGAGCAAACCGTTGCCTGGCTTCAGCTGGGCACCAACGGGAGGGTCTCGTATGCCCGATCAACTCCTCCTCCGTCTAAAGGTGAAGATCTGGCAGTGGGTAGTCGATGAGAGTGGCCAGGACCTCATAGAATATGGCCTGCTCGTGGTCCTAGCCTCGCTTGTTGCCATCAGCCTGCAAGAGCAGCTTGCTGCCGCCTTGAACTCCATGTTCGTCAAAATAAGCAACACAGTTACATAACCTGGGTGCACCGCGCGAAAGAGCGGCGTGCAGATCTCCTTTTGCTCGCGCGTTTGTGCCATGCCCTGCAAGACGGTTCATCATCCTCCGCGTGAACGTCTGAAGACAGGAAATTCAACAGACATCGATTCCGCGGGAGAGTTACGCAGGGCCCAATTGATTTGCCAATGCGGGCTCTCCCCCGCCTCTCCTGACCGTGTACTCTTTTAATTGCACAGCTTATTGAGCCCTGCCGGGGGCTGTCTGCGTGTAATCCTGTCCGTGGAGACCGCATTCTATGGCGTTGCCCGCCACTCCTGAATCAAACAACACACTACTGATTCTCGATACGGGGCTTACCCTCATTGGCGTGGCTCTCGCATATGCCTTTCCCAATATCGGGCGCGCTTTCTTTCGTCGCGCCGAGGCCGCTTTCGCCTTGCTGGCAAGAAGGAAGACCCTTGCTGTCTTCGCAGTTGGAATAAGCGTGCTCCTGTTCCGCGTGGCCATCCTTCCGATTCATCCCATCCCAAAGCCGTTTTTGCCCGACGATTTCAGCTTTCTGCTTGCTGCCGAAACATTTGCGAAGGGGCGTCTCGCGAATCCCACGCCGATCATGTGGAGGTCCTTCGAAACCATCCACGAGACGATGAAGCCCACTTACATGTCCATGTATTTCCCCGGGCCGGGATTGATATTGGCTGCGGGCCAGGTATTGCTGGGCAGCTCGTGGTTTGCCGTGCTGATTGTCAGCGTGCTCATGTGCGCGGCAATCTGCTGGGCGCTGCAGGCATGGTTGCCTCCGGGCTGGGCGCTGCTCGGCGGCGTGATTGCGATAATGCGCCTGGGCGTGTTCAGCTACTGGACCAATACCTATCACGCCGCTGGTTCACTGGCCGCTCTGGGAGGCGCGCTGATCCTGGGGTCGTTGCCGCGGATGATAAAAAGCGGGCGGGTTTTCTATGGCCTTCCCATGGCGTTGGGGATGGCTATCCTCGTGGTTACGCGGCCTTATGAAGGGGTTCTGCTGTGCCTGCCCGTTGTCGCGGTACTGGGTCATTGGATTGTGAAGGGTAAGAACCGGCCACGCCCCGCGATCCTGATGCGCGGAGCAGTCTTGCCGCTGGCGCTCGTGATCGGGGCCGTGGCGTGGCTGGGGTACTACGACTACCGCGCATTTGGAAATCCGCTCACACTCCCTTACTCGGTAGACAGAGCCACCTACGCGATCGCCCCCTATTACATCTGGCAGCCGCCACGCCCGGAGCCGCAATACAGCAGTCTTGAGATGCGGAGGTTTTACGAGCAAAACGAGTTGCCCTTTTACCGGGAGATTCATTCTCCGGCGGGATTCGTGCCCAAGACCCTGGAGAAGACAGGCTTCGCGCTGCTCTTCTATGCGGGCACAACGCTGTTTCTGCCTCTCATCATGATCCGGCGCGTGTTCCTCGACCGGCGCATGCGGTTCTTTACAGTAAGCCTGTTGGTGCTGATGGCCGGCATGGTTATTGAGATTTATCTCCTCCCGCATTATGTTGCGCCATTTACCGTCGTGTTCTATGCGATCGGTCTCCAGGCTATGCGGCACCTGAGGTTGTGGAAGCCGGAAGGGAGACCGGTGGGAATTGCGCAGGTGCGGATGGCGGTTGTAGTGGTTTTGATGTTGGCCGGTTTGCGGATCATCGCTCGGCCGCTGGGTCTTTCTCCCTCGAGGTTCCCGCCCAGCAACTGGAGTCTTACCTGGTACGGGCCTGAAACTTACGGTGCTGAGAGGGCGCAGGTGGAATCTCGCTTGACGGCTTTGCCGGGGCCGCAACTGGCGATCGTCCGCTACCGGCCGGACCACCAGGTGCTGGACGAATGGGTCTATAATCACCCGGATATCGATGCTTCCAAAGTCGTATGGGCACGGGAACTCGATGCGGCGGATAATAAAGCACTGATCGACCACTACCGGGATCGCACCGCCTGGCTGGTTGAACCCGATTCCAGTCCGGCCGCGGTGAGCCCGTATCCGGTTCAGGTCGATAGCTCCGCTGGCGCGCGCTGATGCATTTTCTGAGAAGATGCAGCCCGAAGCCGTAACAGCCAGGTCGACGCGGCCAGCAGGGAGCGGCGGCCTTGAGCCGCGGCAAGATGGGACACAGTATCTCGGAAAATGCCGTAATGCAGGGTGCGAAGCAATTGCTCAGCCGGGCAAACAGGAGTTCGAAGCATGATAAATGGCAAGCGCGTGGCAGTCGTTATGCCGGCCTACAACGCTGAGAAGACGCTGACAAAAACGGTGGCTGAGCTCACCGACGTCGTCGACATCAAGATCCTGGTCGACGACTCGAGCAAGGACGGCACCGCGGAGCTATCGAAGAAACTTGGCATGCTCACCTTTGTGCACGATGCCAACTACGGCTACGGGCGCAACCAGATGACCTGCTACCGCGAAGCCCTGGCCGCCGGCGCCGACATCGTGGTCATGCTTCACCCCGACTATCAGTACACGCCCCTGCTGGTGCCCGCCATGGCCGGCATGGTGGCCAGCGGCATCTACGACATGGTGCTGGCCTCGCGCATCCTTGGAGCGGGCGCGCTCAAGGGCGGAATGCCGTTTTACAAGTATGTCTCCAACCGCTTGCTCACCGCGTTCCAGAATCTGCTTCTCGGCGTCAAGCTCTCTGAGTATCACACCGGGTTCCGGGCCTTCTCGAGAGAATTGCTTGAGACCCTGCCGCTGCTCGAGAACTCCGACGATTTTGTCTTCGACAATCAGATGATCGCGCAGGCGGTGATGTTCGGATTCAGCATTGGCGAGATTTCTTGTCCCACGAAATACTTCCCCGAAGCTTCTTCAATCAACTTCAAGCGCAGCGTCGAGTACGGCCTTGGCGTGCTGGCCACGACAGCCAGCTTCGTCTTCCACAAGCTGGGAATCCGCCGCGTTCCGCGGTTTGAGGCAGGCGGAAAGAAGCTGCCGAACCAATACTATTCCCAGGCCGGGCAGGGCTGCTGAACTCTTCTTACGCACTGAGTGGATATCGAAAAGCGATCCGGACAAGGCTGGCCCCCGGCGCATCTCGCGTGCGGCGGAAGGCGGCCTTTAATACTGGATGATGTTTCGCTGGCCGGGGTGGTCAGCGTCGATCTGGTGCCGCCGGCATGGACATCTTCCAGCTTTTGAAGTGGATGTCATGAACCGCCCGCGGCTGCCGCCATCGCTGATGTTCGCGGTCGCCGCACACGTACGGCCGGAAACGCGACTATACTGCAAGTGGCTTTTTCCTCCGGCCGGAGTCACTCTCAAAACGTGTTCAGCAAGCCCGGGGGATCCTGAGATCGCCCTATGGCCCGACCTCGAACTGCCCTGATTCTCGATCGCGCGGCGCAGGCTGCCCTGGGCCTGCTTTTTCTGCTTTGCGCATCGCTTGCATTGGCACAGACTCATTCAGGGCGCGAGCCCATTGTGGTCACCGTCGTTGATGAGACAGGCGCGGCCGTTGAAGGCGCGCGCGTGGTTATTGCCGAGCCGGGCCAGGCCGTGATTGAGCTGCGCACCGATTTCGCCGGACAGTGCGCATACACCCTGAGGGCCGCCGCACCCTATGCCATCAGAGCTGAGAAGCCCGGCTTCTATCAGGCCGCGGAAACAGATATCGATCCCCGATTAAGCACCGTGAAGGTCGTTCTTGCTCACGAGCAGATTGTGCGCGAACAGGTAAACGTCTCGGCATCCACGCCGGGCATCGATACTTCTCAACCCTCTGACACGCTGACCATGAACACGTCAGAGATCGTGAATATCCCTTACCTGACCTCGCGCGATATCCGCAATCTTCTTCCCTTTTACCCGGGGATCGTGCGCGACTCATCGGGCCAGGCGCACGTTGCCGGCTCTGAGACGTGGGAGACGATCGATACTCTCGACGGATTCGATATACGCTCTCCCGAACAGGGCACACTCGACATGCGCGTAAGCGCCGACGCGATTCGCTCCATCGATGCCGAGTCCACGCGCTATCCCGTCGAATTTGGCCGCGCCACAGGCGGCGTCATCGCTTTTTACGCCGGAATGGGCGATAACCGGTTCCGCTTCAATGCAACGAACTTCATTCCTTCCCTGCGCGACGCGAACGGCATCCGGTTCGACAAATTCGTCCCGAGGTTTACCTTCTCAGGTCCGCTGGCGCGCAATCGCGCATGGTTTTTCGACGGGCTCGAGACGGAATACGACAACATCTATATCTCCGAGTTGCCTTCAAACGCCGACACCGATCCGCTCATCCGGGGCAGCAACCTTTTCAAGATCCAGGCCAACGCATCGCCGGGAAACATCGTTACCGCGGGCCTGCTCTTCAACGATTACCATTCCCCGTACGACGGCATCTCCTCGTTGACGCCGCGGCAGAGCACAACCAGGCGCGACATTCTCGCCTGGCTTCCTTATGTGCGCGATCAATTGTCCGTCCGCGGCGCGCTGATCGATCTCGGCGCCGGCGTCACGCGCTTCCGCGACGGCTACGAGCCGCACGGCGACCAGCCGTACCAGGTCACTCCCGAGCTTGCACAGGGCAGCTACTTTCAGAATCTGACCGGCCGATCGCAGCGCATTCAGGCGACCGCGGCGCTCTATCTGCCGGCGCGCAAGTGGCTGGGCAGCCACCAGGTCAAAGCCGGCGTCGATCTCGATCGCATCCGGTACAACGAAGATGAATCCCGCACCCCAGTGAGCTATCTGCGCGAAGATGCAACCCTCGATCGGCAAAGCGTCTTTGCGCCGGCCGCGCCGTTCACGCTGCACAACGCCGAGCTTGCCGCTTACCTTGAGGATCGATGGCAAATCACCAGGCTCCTGCTGGTCGAGCCGGGACTGCGTCTTGACTGGGACGAGATCGTCCGCAAGCCGCTGCTGGCGCCGCGCGTAGCAGCCGTTTATGCGCCGGGCGCCGCGAAAGGAACCAAGATATCGGCCGGCGTTGGCCTCTATTATGAGCACACCGATCTCAGTTACCTCGCTCAGACTTTCGCAGGCGTCCGCTCCGACACATATTACCAAGCCGATGGCGTTACGCCGTCGGGCCCGGCCATGGAATCGACATTCACCATGACGCGCGGCTCACTTGAAGCGCCGCGTGCAGTGAACTGGAGCCTCGGCGTGGAGCAGAATCTCCCGTGGTCGCTGATTGCAGGCGTGAACTTCATCCACAAGCGCACCACCAGGCTTTTCACCTTTGCGAATGAAAGCGGCCCGCAGGAACTGGCGGGAGACTATCTGCTCATGAACTCACGCGGCGATAAGTATCATGCCTTCGAGATCGATGCGCGCCGTCTCTTTGCCAATAACTACACCGTCTTCGTCTCCTACACGCATTCATATGCCCACACAAACGCCGACCTCAATTACTTACCCACACCATCGCCGCTCGGTGTGCAACAAAGCGGGCCGCTGGCCTGGGACACACCCAACCGGTTCATCTCGTGGGGCTGGCTGCCAATTCCGTTGGCATGGCTCAATAACAACTGGGACTTCGTCTACTCTTTCGACCGCCGCAGCGGCTTTCCGTACACAGCAATCGATGCCGCCCAGCAGGTGGTGGGCGCTGCAGGCTCAAGGCGGTTCCCCGCTTATGTCAACTTCAGTCCTGGTCTCGAATGGAGATTCCATTTTCACGGCGCTTACTTTGGCTTGCGCGGCGTAATGGAGAACGGGACCGGCGCTGCTGATGCATCCATCGTGAACAACGACGTCGACTCTCCAAAGTTTGGGACCTTCAGCGAACCCGAAGGCCGTGCTTTCACAGCGCGCCTGCGTCTGATCGGTTCCAGGTAACTGAGCCGTCGAACAGTTAAACAGCGAAACAGTGACAAAGGCAGGCTGCCTCTGTCCAATGTTTCACTGCTTGACTGATCCCTGTTCCCTGACCCCTGACCCCTGTTCCCTGCCCCCTGTTCCCTGACCCCTGTATTTATCCTGGAACCGCTCTTGCGAGCCCGCCAGGCGCCGCGCGGGCCGCGCAACGCCTTCTATACGAAACTCCATACGCGGTGTATATGTGCGCCTTGATGCCCGGGACTAAAATGTTTTTTGAGCGGCCTTGTGACGCGGTGCGCAGCCGGCCCTGCAGGTGAACCATGTACGGACTCATTTTTAAAGGCAGCAAGCGCGTTGTGCTGGTGCGGGCGGGCATCATTATCGCCCTGGTTGCGCTTGTTGACTGGATGGTCGTCGGTTGGGTTGGGCTCGGCTTTTTGTATCTGCTGCCCATGCTGATGGTGGGCAGCGTTATGGGCCGGCCGACCATCTTTGCGGTGGCGCTTTTGTGCACCTATCTGGCCGAGATTTTCAGCGATCTGCAATGGAACCTGCCGACGGGAATCTCCCGCGACGTACTGTACTTCGCGGCCTTTGCCGGAGCGGGGCTCTTTATTCGCGAGATGAACATCAGCCGCCAGGCTGCCGCGGACAACCTGAGAGAGATCGAGCGCGAGCGGGATGCGCGCCGCGACGCTGAAGAACAGTTGAGAGTGCTCGTTGAGAGCAGCCCGGTAGCCGTCTTTACGGCCGACGCCAACGGCGCCGTTCTGATGGCCAACGAGGCCGCCCACCGCATGCTGGGAGCCGAAAATGGCGCGCTGGTTGGCAAGCTCATTCATCGCTACCTGCCCGCGCTCACTAACATCGCGCTTCACGACGATTCGCTGCAGTTGCTGCGCGCGGTGATGCAGGCGCGCGGGCTTCGCGAGGACGGCGAAGCCTTTCTTGCAGATATCTGCTTTTCCACCTACCAGACCAGTGCCGGAACAAGGCTGGCCGCCATGGTGCTTGACGCCTCTGAGGATCTGCGCGCGCACGAGGTCTCGGGCATGCAACAGCTGCTCGATGGCTCGCGTATTGCGGTCGGCGCGCTCTCGCATGAGATTCGCAACATCTGCGGCGCCATCGCCGTGGTGCACCAGAACCTGAAGAGTGCCGCCTCCCTCAGCGGAAACAAGGACTTTGAAGCGCTCGGCAGCCTGGTGATCGCCCTCGAAAGAATCGCCAGCGTCAATCTGCGCCAGTCGGCCAGCCAGGCATCCGAGGTCGATCTTAACGTGCTGCTTGACGAGTTGAAAATCGTCATCGGACCGTCGCTTGTCGAGGATGAAATCGAATCGCAATGGAACATTGAGCCCGGGCTTCCGCTGGTGTGGGGCGACCGCTCCAGTCTGATGCAGGTGTTTCTGAATCTCATTTCAAACAGCAGCAGGGCGCTCTTGCGCAAGAGCCGTCGCATGCTCACTTTTAACGCCAGCAAGTCGGGCAATCAGGTGTGCGTTGAAGTTGTCGACAACGGTGGCGGCGTGGCGCAGCCCGAGCATCTCTTCAGGCCATTCCAGGCGGGCGCTGAGTCAACCGGGCTGGGGCTCTATATGTCGCGCGCGTTCATGCGTTCCTTCCGCGGCGACCTGCGTTATATTCCAGTCGAGGACGGGGCCTGTTTTGTGGTGGAACTGTTGCCCGCGAGCGAAGCCGCGCCGGAAATGCAGTACGCGCGGTCGGTGGTGTAAGCAGCGCGTGGTCGGTTCGGGCCGTAGCGCATGTCTTCAGAGTCTGCGGAAAAACTCGCCCTGGGGTGGACAATATCCTTCAGGGGCTATGCAGTGTCTGACGAATCCTGAAGCCAATGGTTTTGTATCAGGGCACGACTTCAGTCGTGCCGAAACCGCGCCAAAAATGAATGGGCTTTAGCCCCTGAGGGATGCAATATATCGGCAGTGCCAGCAAATCCGATTCGCCAGACACCGCCCAAAGCCCTACGTATTTTAGAGACCCTATCGGCACGACTGAACAGTCTGCGGAAAAACTTGTCCTCAGGAGGTTTTGTATCGGGGCACGACTTCAGTCGTGCCGAAACCGCGCCAAAAATGAACGGGCTTTAGCCCCTGCGGGATCGACTGCGGCGAATTTGCCTCGTTCAATGAGTTTTTCCTCAACCTCTGAAGTCGTGCCCTGATACGAAACCACGCGCCACTTGGCTTTTCTTCAGCTTCAGGAGCCCGCCAGTACTGGGCTTACAAGCTCGGCTCGACCCGCGGCCTGTCCGGGTGCTAAGGTGAAAAGCGGGAAGGCGCCCCATGCGGACTGTTCAGGTCATCACCACCGGAGGAACCATAGAGAAGGCTTACTCCGAGCAGTCGGGTGCGGTGCTGAATACAACCAACAAGATCGAGCAGTATCTCCAGCGCCTGCGCCTGCCCGACCTCGATGTATGTGTCACTCCGCTCATGAACAAAGACAGCCTGGAGATGAGCGACGAAGACCGCGCCGAGCTTGTCGCCGAGGTGGGCAAGTTGCTTCCTCTCAACCAGCCCATTGTCATCACCCACGGCACCGACACCATGGTCCAAAGCGGTCTCGCCATCGAGCGGGCATTCCCCTCGCTGCCGGTTCCCATCATCCTCACCGGCGCCATGAGCCCTCTCGGCTTTGAAAAGAGCGACGGCCTGCAGAACCTTACCGAGAGCCTTTTCGCCGCCCGCCTCCTCTCGCCCGGAGTCTTCGTCGTCATTCACGGACAGGTCTTTCCCGTGGCTCATGTACGCAAGGACCGCGAACGGGGCACATTCGTCACCGCGTGACCGGCTCCCAGGGTGTAAAGTTTCCAAGTGGCGGAGTAGTGGTTCGGTTTGAAGGGTACGGGCTTCAGCCCGTAGGTAGATTCGGAGTAGTGGATCGGTTTGAAGGGTACGGGCTTCAGCCCGTACGTAGATTCGGAGTAGTGGGTCGGTTTGAAGGGTACGGGCTTCAGCCCGTACGTAGATTCGGAGTAGTGGTTCGGTTTGAAGGGTACGGGCTTCAGCCCGTACGTAGATTCGGAGTAGTGGGTCGGTTTGAAGGGTACGGGCTTCAGCCCGTACGTAGATTCAGCAAAATGCCCTGGGGCTTTAGCCCCTGAGGGATCTTTTTCAAACCGACTCACCACAATTGGCGGGTGACCATCTATGAAAGCTTTAGTCAAAAGCCGGGCCGAGCGGGGGCTCTGGCTCGAAGAAATTCCCGAGCCTGAAATCGGCATCAACGACGTGCTGGTGCGCGTTCACTACACCGGCATCTGCGGCACCGACGTGCACATCTACGAGTGGGACGAGTGGTCGCAGAAGACCATCCCCGTGCCCATGGCCATCGGCCACGAGTTCGTGGGCGAGGTGGTCAATGTCGGCTCCAACGTGAACGATTTCTTTGCCGGCGATATTGTCAGCGGCGAAGGGCACGTGGTGTGCGGGCGCTGCCGCAACTGCCTGGCCGGCCGCCGCCACCTGTGCGCGTACACCCAGGGCGTGGGCGTCAACCGTCCCGGCGCCTATGCCGAGTTCATCGCCCTGCCTATGTCCAACATCTGGCGGCACAATCCCGGCGTGAACCAGGAGGTTGCGGCCATCTTCGACCCCTTCGGCAACGCCGTGCACACGGCGCTGGCCTTCCCCGTCCTGGGCGAGGACGTGCTCATCACCGGCGCCGGCCCCATCGGCATCATGGCCATCCCGGTGGTGCGCCATGCGGGCGCGCGGCATGTGGTCATCACCGATGTAAACCCCTTCCGGCTCGAACTGGCCCGCAAGATGGGCGCGACCCTGGCCATCGACCCCACCGCGACCCCGCTCAAGCAGGTGCAAAAGCAGCTCGGCATGACCGAGGGCTTCGACGTGGGGCTTGAGATGTCGGGCAATCCGCAGGCCCTGCGCGACATGATCGCCAACATGAGCCACGGCGGCAAGATCGCCATCCTCGGCCTTCCCTCCAAAGAGATGGCCATCGATCTGCGGCAGATCATCTTCAACATGCTCACCGTCCGCGGCATCTACGGCCGCGAGATGTACGAGACCTGGTACAAGATGACGGTCATGCTCGACTCGGGCGTGGATATCTCGCCGGTGATTACGCACCGCTTCGACTACACCGACTTCGAGAAGGGATTCGAGGCCATGGTTTCAAAGCAGACGGGCAAGGTGATCCTGGACTGGACGAGGGCCTGAGCAGCGAGTCAGCGAGTCAGCAGGTCGGCGCACCCTAAGTTTTTGAATTCTTAACCAGCTCACAATTGAGGGTGCCCCATCCTTCGATTCTTTCTATCGAAGGGTGGGCTGGCACAAACCTCGACCACCTCCACGGGTTTAGAATTCTTCCGTTATGGGGAAGCTCGTCCGTTACCAGGCGGGTGGCCCATCCTTGGGTTCCGTTTGCCCGCTCTCCCACGGTTGAGGGTGCCCCATCCTTTCGACGTTTTTTGTCGAAAGGGTGGGACGGCGCAACTCACCGGCGGGTGGCCCAGGTCTTGCCACTCTTAACCCACCACCGAAAACCGGTGACAAAACCGGGGACAGACGGGATGTTCCCGGAGGGTGGCCTCGATCTCATACCGCAAATTACCAAGTCGGGGCCACCTGCGCTTCGATCCGATAGGACTTCTGGTGGTCTTCTAAGGTAATCGGGAAATCCCGGTGCTTTGATGATAAGGTTGATGCTCTACGCCCACAGCGAGAAATTCCGCCACCGAATGAGGCAAGTTATGACCAGAGGTTTTCAGCTTCGAGCTTTGACGGCACTAGCATTTGTGTTCCTGTCGATCACGGCGCATGCAGCCATCGAACGCTACTCGGCGCAATTGAGCGGGTCCGCGGTCGTGCCCCCTAACCAATCGGCAGGCACGGGAACATTTGCGGCCACATTCGACACTGAAACCATGGTGCTGAGTTTCACTTTGCGCTTTCAGTCACTGAGCGGTCCGGCAACGGCAACCCACATTCATGGCCCGGCAGACAAGAGCGCAAGCGCCGGGATAGTGGTTCCATTCGGTGCGAACAACCCCGTCAGTCCGGTTACCCTTAGCGTGACACTGACCGCCGACCAGGCCAAGGCACTGCAAGACAATTTGACGTACGTCGATGTCCACACCTTGAATTACCCTGCGGGCGAGATTCGGGGCCAGATCATGCGGAAGTCGAAGACGAAAGCCAAACCCTGAGCGGCGCGTGCCCGGTCTCATGCCGCAAATTATCAAGTCGAGGGTGCCCCCGGTCTCATAGGTGATCACTCCACAAATGAGGGTTGGTGCCCCCGGTCTCGACTTTGAGACCGGGGATGGAAACCGAGCCTCAATCCCAGCCGAGCTAACTCACCGACTCACCGGCCTATAACCCCGCTAACCCCGCTAACCCCGCTAACTCCGCTAACCCCGCTGCATTTGCATGCAATTTCCCCCTTTCGGCGCACAATTCTAAATAGAACGAATCAAACTGCCGTCCGAAAGGCATCGGAAACCGTCCCGAAGCCCCGCTCCGTCTTTCGCGCGCTGTCGAGTTTTCTTAAAGACAAGTAGTGGGTCAGTTTGAAGGGTACGGGCTTCAGCCCGTACATAAATCGAGCAAAATAATCGCGGGCTTTAGCCCCTGGGGAAGATTTTTCAATCTGACCCACTACCTAAAAACCGCGCAGAAACTGTATAGCCGCAAGCCGGCCGAATCAAATCAACAAGTTAACAGGCAAAAACTGCACAGTTCCAACTGTGCAGGGGCAGTGCAGTGGCAGTGCAGTGGCTGTGCAGGGGATGTGCAGGGCTGTGCAATGGTGGGCGGCCAGGGACTCGAACCCCGGACCTCCTGCGTGTGAAGCAGGCGCTCTAACCAGCTGAGCTAGCCGCCCTTATTCGGGAGGGAAAAGACCGCGCCAGAGGCCGATCCTGTAGGTTAGAGTAACACCAGCAGGGCTTTGAAACCAACCCGGGCCGGAAGTGAAGAACCGGCTTGGCGAGGTGAGATTTTTTATACAAGTCACACATGTTCCGGATCGTCAGATCTCTCCTCCGCGCGGCCTTTTTCCCCTCCTTTGAGGGTGTAGAGCTTTGCCCTGTGCCGGCCGGATGGCCGCCTTCGAGCCCCATTCCCGGGAGCGCCCGGCCCACGGCTCCAATCCGCTTCGCGGCAATTGCCCGATCTCAAGCACCTGAAGGGGGTTCGGGTCATTCCAGCCATGGGAAATCGGGGGGGAATTCCGGTCCGGAAATGGACCCCGAAATGGACCTGGAAACGCAACCTTCCGCGGACGACGGGGTTCCAGAAGATATGGCGACCATGGTCCTCGACAGATCGGTCATCGACAGAGCCGTCATGGGAGCAGGCCCGGCGATAAGCCAGATCGATCCGGCTGCGGCCGAGCGGGCCGAGGCCGATCCGGCGGGCGACGCGGCTGTGATGTTGCGGGTTGCGGCGGGCGACGAGGCGAGTTTTAATTACCTTGTCGAAAAATACCACCGGCCGATGATTCACTTCCTGTACCGGATGTGCCGTAACCAGGCGGTGGCCGAGGAACTGGCACAGGAAGTATTTTTGCGCGTCTATCGTGCCAGGGATAGTTACCGGGCCGAGGCGCGGTTTACCACTTGGCTTTATCGGATTGCGACCAACCTGGCGGTCAACAACGCGCGCGATACCCGGCACGAACGGGCCGCGCAGACGGTTTATCTGGACCAGCCGGACCAGGAGACGGGCACGACGCCCGATCTGGCTGACGACGAGCCCAGCGTGGAACAGCGGATGTTGCGCGAGGAACGCATGGCCGCGATCAAGAGCCATGTGATGGCGTTGCCGGAGCGCCAGCGCATGGCGGTGCTGATGCACAAGTACGAGGGGATGGATTACCGGCAGATCGGGGAGGTGCTGAAGCTCAGCGAATCGGCTACCAAGTCGCTGCTCTTCCGTGCCTATCAGACGTTGCGGGACAAGTTGAAGGATTTTGTGTGAGTTGAAAGAAGCCGGAACCAACCGGCAGACGGGGGTGGGATCGTGACGAACAAGTCGAATTGCACTGCGGTGGAATCGAAGCTGGCGGACCTGCTGCTCGATCCTGCCTCGGTGCCTGCCAAGGTTCACGCGCATGTTGCCGAGTGCGAGACTTGCCGGCGAGAGCTCAAGGAGCTGAAGGCCACCATGGGGCTGCTCGACGCCTGGGAGGCTCCCGAACCGAACCCGTTTTTCATGACCCGGATGCAGGCGCGGTTGAGGCAGGAGCGCGATGCCGCGCCCGCCGGATGGCTGGCCCGCAAGTTTTTGAGCATCCGCGCGGAGCTGTCCTACGGGTCGCGGATGCACGCTCGCCCGTTGGCTGCCATGGCGCTGACGATCATGCTTCTGCTGGGCGGCGGGGCGTATCTCGATCTTGCCGTCTGGAATCAGCCGGGCCAGCCGCAGACGAATGCGACGGTGGTTCACGATCTGCAGACGCTCGACAACAACGCGCAGGTGCTGGACCAGATGGAAGATCTGGCCACCACTGATAATGACAACGGAGACTGATTTAATTGCAGTTTGCGGCCAGAGGTGGCAAAAAGAATGAATGGCACGACCAAAGCGGAAGGAATGCGTCTGGCGGCATTACTGGCGGCGCTGTTCCTGTGCCTGGCGCCGGCGGTTATGCCGGCCCAGCGCCCCGCTGAACGTCGCGAAGCTCCTGCCGGCCGGCGCTCTGAAGGCCAGCGGGCGGGGCAGGGCGCCCGGATGCGCCAGCAGCAAAAGCAGAATCGCCGGCAGGAGCGGCAGAGCGGCCAGTTCCAAAGGCAATATCAGGGTCAATTCCGGGGTCAATATCAGGGTCAGGGCGGCCAGTTCCGGCGCCAGCCGGGCCAGCTTCAGGGTAGATACCAGGGCGGGTATCCCACTGCTCCGCCTGCGCAGCCGTACGCCAATTCTGACCGGCCGTACGCCAATCCCGGAGTTACGCGCCCGGCTTTTCCCAACGGTGCGGGGCAGGGCGGCGGGAATCAGGAACGCCTGAATCAGGATCGCTCAAATCAGGGCGGCGCCTACCAGGGCGAGAACCGCAGGCCGGTACAGGGTGCGGCGCGCCCGCGCGTTGAAGCCAATCGTCCCGCGCCTGCTCCGGCATATCGAGCTCAGAGGCCTGCGGTGGCCCGGCCGAACCCGGCGCCCGCCGGGCACTTGGGCGACTGGCTCAATCAGCACCGCAATATACCTGTGCAGGACCAGGAACGCTTGCTGCGCAACAGCTCGAGTTTCAACCGGCTGCCGCCTGACCAGCAGCAGCGCCTGGTGCAGCAGCTTCACCGTCTGAACCAGATGCCCGAAGAACAGCGGCAGAGGCGCCTGGCGTGGGGCGAGGCAATTGAGCACATGTCGCCGCAGGATCGTACGAACCTGAACGACGCGAGCCACCAGTTCGCGGGTCTGCCACCGGGACGCAAGGCCATGGTCAAGCAGGCATTCCAGGATCTGCGCACGGTTCCCCCCGACCAGCGGCAGACGGTGCTGAACTCCGCGCGCTACCAGAACAACTTCTCCCCGCAGGAGCGCGATATTCTGAACAACTTCCTGAAAGTGGAGCCGTACCCGCAGCCTACCCGCTGAACGGCGTGGGCTGCCGTTCCGCGCAGGTAGCAGCGGGAGTACGGGCCCCGATAATGCCCGCCGCCATTCATCCTCTATTCAAACGCCCCAAAGATAATCGGACATTTGAACCTGGGCTGCTACGATCAATTGAAATGGTCGATCACTCAGGTTCTGCCGCCTTCCGCAATGGGAGGGGCAGGGCGAAAGAGAAGCTGTAGATGACTGAACCTGTTGCGATTTGCGTTATCGGGTCGGGATACGTGGGCCTTGTGGCGGCGGCCTGTTTTGCTGAGATGGGCCACCGGGTTTTGTGCGTCGATAACGATGAAGCCAAGGTGAAGACCCTTTGCGAGGGCGGGGTGCCGATCTTCGAGCGTCACCTGCCAGAGTTGCTTGCCAAACACCGCAATCGCCGGCTTTCGTTCACCACCGACCTAGCCCATGCCGTAGAGCAGAGCGAAGTGGTTTTTATCGCCGTAGGCACGCCCCAGGAGGGCGACAACGGCGCTGCCGATCTCTCATTTGTTGAGGCGGTGGTTTCTGAGATTGCCCGTTCCATCCGCGGCTACAAGGTGATCGTGGAAAAGAGCACCGTGCCGGTCTACACCAACGAGTGGATCAGGCGGGTGCTGCAGCGGCACGGCGTGCCGGCCGGCGATTTCGATGTTGTTTCCAATCCCGAGTTTCTTCGCGAGGGCACCGCGGTCAAGGACTTTCTGCATCCCGATCGCATCGTGGTCGGAGCCAGTACACAGCGCGCGGCCGAACTGCTGCGGAGGATCTACGCGCCGCTGACGGAAGGGACCTATTACTCGGCGCCGGGCGCTCTTCAAGGCCAATTCAGCGCAGCGAATCCGGCGCAACTGCTCGTCACCTCGCCGCAGAGCGCCGAGATCATCAAGCACGCGTCGAATGCCTTTCTGGCGCTGAAGATTTCGTTCATCAATTCGGTTGCGAACCTGGCCGAGGCCGTGGATGCGGACATTGAGGACATTGCCGCCGGCATCGGCATGGACACCCGCATCGGCGCGAAGTTTCTGCGTGCCGGCCTGGGCTACGGGGGTTCGTGCTTTCCTAAGGATGTGGCCGCGTTTCACTGGGTCGCGCAACAGCGCGGCGTCGACTTCCAGTTGCTCGCCGAAGTGCGCAAGATCAACGATACGCAGAGGGAGATCTTCTACAACAAGGTGCTTTCGGCGCTCTGGACACTGCGCGGCAAGCGCCTGGCCGCGCTGGGCCTGGCCTTCAAAGGGGGAACGGACGACATTCGCGAATCGCCGGCCATCGACGTGGTACGCCGGTTGCTGGCGGGTGGCGCAACCGTTGTTGCTTACGATCCCGCGGCGCAGGAGCGCGCCAAAGAGATTCTGCCCGAAGGCGACAGGATGCAATATGCGGCCGGCGTCTATGAAGCGGCGCACCAGGCCGACGCGCTATTGATCCTTACCGACTGGAAGGAGTTTGCCCAGATCGATCTCGCCCGGTTGAGCCAGGAGATGCGCTTCCCAATCGTGATCGACGGACGAAATCTCTTCCATCCGGCAAAGATGCAGGAGCACGGATTTACTTATGTGAGCGTGGGCCGGCCCGCAAACTACCAGGCACAGCCGGGAAAGCTTCGGAGCATTGCAACTTAGAGTCCTTCACCCGCCGGGCATTCGCTCATGCGTACTTGTTTGGAGCTCGATACTTGAAAATGCGCGTTCTGGTCGCCGGCGCCGCCGGATTTCTCGGTTCTCATCTCACCGATCGATTGCTCAGCGATGGGCACTCTGTTATTGGCGTCGATAACCTGTCGACCGGTGAGCGCGAGAACCTGGTCCATCTGGCCGGCGAGCCGCGCTTCACTTTTTTGGAGTGGGATATCTGCCAGCCGTTTACGGCGGCAAACGATCCCGGCCAGGTGGATTACGTATTCAACTTTGCCTCGCCCGCCAGCCCGCCTGAATATATGCGGCTGGGGATTGAAACGCTGACGGTGGGTTCGGCCGGCACCAGGAACATGCTCGAGATCGCGGTGCGGCACAACGCCGGCTTCCTGCACGCGTCCACCTCGGAGTGTTACGGCGACCCTCTGCAGCACCCGCAAACCGAGGAGTACTGGGGCAACGTGAACCCGGTGGGGCCGCGCTCGGTTTACGACGAAGCCAAGCGATTCGGCGAAGCGCTGGTCATGGCGTACAACCGCAGCCGCGGCGTGAACACACACCTGGTGCGCATCTTTAACACCTACGGCCCGCGCCTGCATCCCGACGATGGCCGCGTGGTATCGAACTTCATGATGCAGGCCCTGCGCGGCGATCCGCTCACCATCTACGGCGATGGCAGCCAGACGCGAAGCTTCTGCTACGTCGACGATCTGATCGAGGGGATCGTGCTTCTTTCGCGCACCGACGAGCACCTGCCGGTGAACATCGGAAACCCCAACGAGTTCACAATTTTGGAGTGCGCCCAAACGGTGCTGGAAGTGACTGGTTCAGAGAGCGAACTGCGCTTCGGTGCCCTGCCTGAGGACGATCCGGTCCGGCGCCAGCCCGACATCGCCAAGGCGCGCCGGTTGCTGGGCTGGGAACCAAAGGTCCAGCTCAAAGAGGGGCTGTCGCGCACGCTGGAGTTCTTTCAGAGCAAGGTGATGGCGCCCCAGACGCCGCAGATTCGGGGCTGATTTTCACTTTCCAGGTCCGCCCACCCCGCGCCGAAGCGCGAGACGACGCACAGCCCCACCCGCCCGCATCGGATATAGTGTCTTGTGGCGCGACACAGCGGTTCCACAGCTGCTGTATTCCGAAACCCCGGAAGTTAAGCGGCTTTTTCACCAAGAAATAGCCGCCCTCCGCGGCTGCAAAAACGGCAGCAGCTACTGTGGAACCGCTCTGAATGCGCCCCGGTTCATGATTTGAATTCCTGGACGGCTATTGTGAACCGCAAGAACAACGTCCAGGCGACCGCGCCGTAGGCGCAGTGTTTGTTAGCCCCGCGCTTTAGCGTGGGGAAAGCGTATCCCACGAATGAGTTTCGGAGTCCCGTAGGGACGGCGTAAGGGCATTTTTGCTGGGACCAATTAAGCGTTTTAGGAATCACTGCGGCGCGAAGCGGTTTGCGCCGCGCAAGGAGAGAGCGATGACGATTTGGGGTAATACCGCGGATGGAACAGCCGTTCCGATCTTCACGCTGAAGAGCGGCGGCATCGAAGTACGCGTGATGGCTTACGGAGCAAACCTGGTGAGCGTGAAAGCGCCGGACCGCAACGGTAGAGTCGCCGACGTGATTCTGGGATACGACGACCTTGCCACGTATCTCAAGACTCCCAACCCCTACATCGGCGCGCTGATCGGCCGCTTCGGTAACCGCATCGGCCAGGGGAAGTTTTCGCTGAGCGGCAAGACTTACCAGATTCCGCAGAACGACGGAGCCAACGCGCTGCATGGCGGGCCGGTGGGGTTCGATCGCTACGTCTGGCAGGCGCAGGAAGTGCCCGGAGGAGTGGAGTTCACGCACGTAAGCCCGGACGGCGATATGGGCTTTCCCGGCACGCTGACGGCGAAGGTGAAATACACTCTTGCGGGCCACACGCTGCGGCTCGACTACCAGGCGACCACCGACAAAGAGACGGTGGTGAATCTGACCAACCACGCCTACTTCAACCTGCGCGGCAACGATGACGGCAACATCCTGGGTCACAAGGTGCAATTGAGCGCCGATCACTACACGCCGGTCGATTCAGGGCTGATTCCCACCGGCGAAGTGGCGCCGGTTGCCGGAACTCCGCTCGACTTCCGCACGCCCCACGTGGTGGGCGACCGCATTGAAGATACCTTTGCGCAAATGGTGCTGGGCCACGGCTACGATCACAACTTTGTAGTGAACGGAGAGCCGGGCGTGCTGCGTCATGCTGCGACGGTGGTTGAGCCTGAGAGCGGACGCAAACTGGTGGTCGAGACCACCGAGCCCGGTGTGCAGTTCTACAGCGGCAACTTCCTTGATGGCTCGTTCACGGGCCGGCATGGCAAGCCGTACGGCAGGCGCACCGGCTTCTGCCTTGAGACGCAGCATTTCCCTGACGCGCCCAACCATCCCGAGTTCCTGAGCACCACGCTCAAGCCGGGCGAGACCATGCACTCGACGACGACGTTCACGTTCGGCGTGGAGTAGCGGAGCGGGTCAGCGAGTCGGCGCACCGTCGTGTCGGCCGCCCACCCTGGCGACAAGAACAAAGACGTCGCGAAGGTGTGGCACTCGCATTCCAGGCTCCCGTAGGGAGCGCCAGATGTTAGCCCAGGACAAGTCCGCCGCGGCGGACTTGTCCTGGGAAAGCGCCCCAAAGATCCCTCGAGCCCCGTAGGGGCGACGGAACCACTCGCATTCGAGAAGGGAGCCAAATAATGGCAACGCCGAAAACAGTAAAAAGCGTCTACCACGAACTTGGCTTCCATGATGCGGACCAGATGCTGGTAAAGGCGAAGCTGGCCATGAAGATCGCGGAGATTTTGCGCGAGCGCAAATTGAGCCAGCAACAGGCCGCAAAGATCCTGGGAATGACCCAGCCCAAGCTTTCAATGATGTTGCGCGGCCAGTTTCGCGGCATCAGCGAAGTCAAAATGATGGATTGCCTGGTGCGCCTTGGGCGTGGCGTCAAAATCGTTGTCGGCCCCGAAAACAAGAAGGCAGCGGTACGCATCGAAGTGGTGGCCGCGTAAGCGAGCGAGGCCGGTGGGAATCGCATTGCCGACCTTTGGGTAGCGAATGCCATCAAGGTTGGAATCTCGGAGCGATACGATTTGTTTTCAGGCGCGCCTCTTGGCGTGGGCGGCCTGGGCATGTCGGCGACAATCGCGACCATGATGATCGACGGCTTGACCAGCAAATATCAGTTGCGGCGGGCCGCGGGGCATTGATTCTCGGGACTCCGAGGTCTCAGAAGCGAGATCCGGGGCACCCGGCATCCTGAGATCGGGGCTACCCGCCTGCGGCCGAACTGTTGAAACGGCCTCGCGACGGGGTTGTGGAGTTCAGTGAATTCAGATTGATGTCCATAGCCAAAAGAGAGTGAAGGCCGACGCAATAATCAGCATGACCACCTTGAACCAGCGAACAAGCTGAAGCCAAGCATCCTCCTTCGGGACGAAATCCTGCAATGGAATCACAGCAGCGAATGTTGTGAAGGTCAAAGCCACCTTAATCGGCAACGAACCGTATTGCCAATTTCCATTGTTGGATTTTCCGCCAAGAACAAAGAGAAAACTCAAGGCAACAAGCAAGTAATACGCCTTTTGGTTTAACTCTGTCAGTCTCTCTTTGAGTTCTTTTTGTACATCAACTGTTTGTTCGCCCTTTACGTCCATCTCTTCCAATCTCCTTTCAAATAAAGCGCTGCCAGAAAAGCCTTGCCGACTGGAGTGCCGTTGTGGGTAGCAGGGACGCGGACTAACCTATCATGGCTTGGGCGATAATTCTTAACTAGCGCCCTGCCGTTTTCCTCATCCATGCACTACACACAGCCTTCCAAATGAGGTGACCAGCCACAGAGCTAACGACGATGATGCCGGCGAGAAGCGAATATACAACCCAGTCGGGAATTCCCCCGGTGGACTTCCAGAGAGCAATCAGCCCGCCAAGCAAAGCGACTGCGATGAGGAATCCAATGATGAACTTTGGAATGTCGGCACCTCGAATCGCGTAGAGCATTACGGTGCCTCCGCATGGCGAGAAACGCGAGCAACCCCCTTGCCTATTGGCTTAATCATTGCTTAAAAATCATGCAGGTTCCTGAGTCCTCGGATGGGTCGAGCCCTGTTGCCTCAAATGATTCTGTGAAACGACCTGTCGAACGTTGGATGGTCAGCGTGTAATCCGTGTAGTCGTCGTGCTTGTTCTTGTAGCTGTAGCGGACATAAATCTCAGTGTCGCCGACACTGATTCTTGGGCGCTTCCGGTCATCCACGGCTGCAAACTGGTTGGCATCAGCCTCATTGAATTTTGCAAGCCATTGGTGTGCGCTTTCGAAGAAAACATCTTCAACTGAAGGGCTATGCCCCTGAGGCAAAGGGCGTTTCCATTTTCCAATGTCAGACACGTAGTCTGTCAGAATGCCGCTTTCCCAAGAATCAACATAAATCCACCCGAATTCGTACGATGAGAAATCGTCGTGGTCTTCATACCATTTCTCCCGGACATCTAGGTGTTGCGTTACAGGCATTCCTTCTTTGTATGGGAATGCCTCGTTCTCCTGCATCAGAGCAACAAGCTTCATCCCTGCAACGGGCGGTGAATACGGGCGATACTCTTCGGGAGAGGGCTCATCGAACTCTACTACTTTAAAAGTGTCTTCTTTCGGCGGCAGACAAACGTAGGCGAAATGCTTATCTCGTGAGTCTTTGTTGCCCGTCAAGGAGTCCAGTAAGCCCTTGTCCCGAGCATCTACAAGCTGTTTGAAACTCTTGCAAGCCACCATGCTGTCGGGGTCGGTGCATTTGATAGCGGGAACCGTCCTTACTGCAACCGAGGGCGATTTCTTTGGGGGGCTGGCTATGTTGGGCTTCGTCTGCGACACGGCTACTGTATCCGCAAAACTGAGGCTCAACAGTACGATTATCGAGAGCGTGACATTCTGCCGCTTTTTCATAGCGTGGCTACAATTCAACCCCCTCTGATGTTGTCACGACGGGCCCTAGGAGAATTAGCTTGTCGATTGACACGAACGTTACGGCCCCACATTCCAGACACTTTTCCGTTGTGTCCTCTTTCCAACCTTCCTGTCTCAATTGTGCGTGGAGTACCGAGGGTGGGGTGTTGGGCTCAATTTCAGTCTTTCCCATTCTAAGGTTGTGGCCGCCTGAGCAGGGTGTTCCAACATACATCATCTGCTTCATATCTTCCCTCGTTTCCCCACCCCTCGGTGTCGCTCCGAGGGGTGGTGGGTGCATCAAATTCAGTTGATGCGGCTGTTCTTACGACAATTGGCAATTATCTTCTGTGCCGTCTCGACAATTTGTTCTAGGCACAGAACGATTGCCAACCCGGTGATCAGCAGAGTCATAAAGACCTCGTGGATTGAGCTTCCCTTTTTGGGGGTGAGTCAACGCTCTTCCTGATACCCAGCGGAGAGTTGAAAACACTCTACCACTTTCGGCTCCGGGGCGTGACCCGGTTCCGGGGATAGCGAGTCCAACAGGGACTGAGGGTGATTCGGGTCTCGCCCGCCGTCCCGGGGGTCCGGGAGACCGATCACTTCGCCCTTGCGTTCAATTCATCCAGCGTGTGTTTCAAATCGTCGAGTTTCTGGCCGGCTTCGGCGAGTTTGCCCTCTGAGGTGAGCCGCTGATAATCGGCGAAATCGCTGCTTGCTCGCGTGATGAGCGCGTGAACGTCGGCGGAGGGCTGGGCGGCGGTGACGGGCGATGCTGGACCGCCGGTTGCTGCCCCGCCGGATGATGGTAGCCCGCCGGGCTGCGGCGATTCGGCCTGGGCGATGGACGCGGCTTCGGAGCCGAAGAGCGAACTTAGCGCGGCGTCGAAGGTTGGCCCGTAGGCGAGCCGATCCTGCAAGGCCAGCACGACCAGGCGCAACTCAGGCATGGGGCTGCGCTGGGCCTGCAGGTAGATGGGCTCGGCGTAGAGAATGGCCTGGCCGCAGGGAATCACCAGCAGGCTGCCGCGAATGACGTGCGAACCCTGCTGATTCCACAACGTGAGCTGGCCAGAGAGTTGCGCGTTCTGGTCGATGCGGGCCTCGATCTGCTGCGGCCCATCCACGAGGCGCGTCTTGGGAAAGTCGAAGACCATCGCCGTGCCGTAATGGTCGCCGTCGCTGCGCGCCGCGATCCAGCCGATCATGTTGTTGCGGCTGATGGGAGTGAAGGGCAGAATCTCGACGAATTCGAGATTCGATTCGCCGGGCAGCGTCATGAGCACGAAGTTGGGGCTCATGGGCCCCGCCGTCTGATCGCCCCCCTGCGACGAGCCGGTTTCAGTGGCCACCGTCCACTGGTCCTCCTTGTTGTAGAAGACCTCGGGATCGGTCATGTGATAGAGACCGTAGACCTCGGCCTGCAGGCTGAGCAGCAGCTCGGGATAGCGGACATGGGCGCGCAGCCAGGCGGGCATCTCGGAGTTGTCTTTGAATAACGAAGGAAAGATGCCGCGCCACGCCGCCAGGATGGGATCGTTCTTGTCGAAGACGTAAAACGTGACCGTACCGTCGTAGGCGTCAACCACAGCTTTCACGCTGTTGCGAATATAGTTGACCGTCTGGTTGCCGAGGCCCGACTGCGTCGAGAAGGGATAACTCGACGAGGACGTGTACGCATCGATGATCCAGGAAAGCCGGCCGTCGTCGCCGACCACAATGTAGGGGTCGCGGTCGAAGGTGAGGAACGGGGCAAGGGCCGTGACCCGCGCCAGGATGTTGCGCCGCATCAGCAGGCGGCTGGTGGGCGAAACATCGTCGCTGAAAGGAAGCTTGGTCAAGTCGCCGCGATTGAAGGCCAGCAGCACGCGGCGCAGAAATCCGCCCAGCTCGATCCCACCCGTTCCGGTGTAACTGGAGAGATTGTTGGTCTGCCCCTCGGGGTAGTTGAACTCCTGCTGATGGGTTTTCACGTAAACATCCGTGTCGGTCAACTCGCCGAAGTAAATCTCGGGCCGCGTAACCTTGAGGCTGGGCACGTTGCTCTGCACCGGCATGTTGCTCAGGTAGAGCGAGGGCAGGCCTTCGGGCGTGAATCCATTCACTGAATTCATGGTGATGCCGTAGCCGTGCGTGTAGATGAGTTTGTCGTTGATCCAGTTGCGGCTGCTCTCGGGCAGCTTTTCGACGTTGAGCTCGCGCACGCCCAGCATTACCTCGCGCATCGATCCGGCAATCCGGTAGCGATCGATGTCGATGCCGGGGAAGTCGTAGTAGGTGCGAATCTCCTGCACTTGCCGCAGCGTGTCCCGCAGCGCATTCACGTCCCACAGGCGGATGTTCTGGAGCGTGGCCTGGTTGTGCTCGGGATCGGCGGCGGCGACGGTTGTGTCGGCGGGAAACTCGCGCTGCGCGAATGTATCCAGGCCGTAGGCCTGGCGAGTGAAGGCGATGTTGCCGGCGATGTAAGGCCGCTCGCGGTCGAGCTGGTTGGGCTTGACGATGAACGTGGTGACATACCAGCCGGCGATACCGGCGATTACGTAACAGGCTGCCGCGGGAGCCACGGCGGCCAGAAGCCAGCGCGCTCCCGGACGAAGCAGACCGCCGAAGATCGCGATCGCCGCGCCGATCACAAACGCAACGCTGATGCACCCCATGCCCAGGATGGTGATGTGCGCGTCGACGTAGGTGACTCCGTCGAAGATGGTGTGGTGTTCGAAGAGCAGGCTGAAGCGGCCGATGTATTCGCGGATAGCCAGCGTGAGCAGAAGGAATCCGGCGGCAACTGAAACGCCGCGCCAGGGCAGGGAATCGCGGAGATGTCCGCTCAGCGCCCGCCCGCTGCCGGCGGCGATGAAGAATACGCCGGCAAGAATGGCAACGAATATGGCCAGCGAGAAGAGCCAGCCCGAGACGACCTGCCATGCCGGGAGCGTGAAGAGATAGAAACCGAGCGGACGCCCGAAGATGGGATCGGTGACGGTCTGGGCGGAGTGCGGGGCATTCCAGTAGAGAGCGAGAGTGGGCCATTGCGATTCCATCGCGAAGCCAATGGCCACAGAAACCACGAGCGCCGCGATGACGGCGACAACGCGCAGAGCTTTTACAACCGGAAGATCAATGGCGCGCTGGCCGATGTAGATGGTATGCGTTTCAGGCAGGTCGTCGGCATGATGGCGGCGCAGCGCGAGGAATGCCGCGAAGAGAATCGCGAAGGTGAGCAACGCGAAGACCGCAAAGGTTCCCCACTCGAGGTTGAAGGATTTCCAGAAAACCCCCGCGTAGCCGAGCGAGCTGAACCAGAGCAGGTCGACCCAGTAGGAGATAGCGGTGCTGCCGCCGAAGAAGATGAAGACCAGAACGGCGAGAAGCAGGTAGAAAAGAGGATTCAGGCGGCGCGATTTTTCGCGCGGCTGCCAATCGACGATTTCGGGCATGAGCCACCCCACTCAGGCAATTCCCCGCACTGAGTACCCATGAATTGTACGCTGACGATGGGACGATCGTGCTTCAAATCAGCTCGTCGCGGCCGGTCTGGCCCAGTTCCTTGACCACTTTGCCCACGTCCTGCGAGTGGTCGCGGTGCGCGATCAGGAGCGCGTCCTCGGTATCGACGATGACCAGGTTTTCAACGCCGACCAGCGCCACAAATTTGCGCGGGCTGAAGACGTAGTTGTCGGCGGCGTCAATCGAAAGGCAGCCGCCGGTATCGGCAACATTGCCCTCGGCATCGCCGCGCAGGCGGGTCTCAATCTGGTACTCGTAGAGCGAGGCCCAGGATCCCAGATCGTTCCAGGTGAACTCGGCGGGAATGCAATAAAGGTGCGAGAGGTGCTCGCCCTTGGCCGAACGCGGTTCGAGGACGGCGTAGTCGACTGAGATGTTTTCGCACTTGGGATAGAGGGTTTTGAAAACCTCTTCAAAACCGGGCGTGCCGTAAGCTGCCGCGATGCCCTCCAGCAGGGGCGCCGTCTCAGGCAGGTGTTCGCGCACGGCGTTGGCCAGTGTGCGCGCCGACCACAGAAACATCCCCGAATTCCAGTAGTAGTTGCCGGCCGCCACAAACTCCTCGGCGCGGTTCTGGTTGGGCTTCTCAATGAACCGGCGCACATGCAGCGCGGAGTCGTCCGGAGCCAGGTCGCCGGTTTCGATGTAGCCGTAGCCGGTTTCGGCGCGCACGGGCTCAATGCCCAGCACCACAATGTTCTCTCCGGCGGCGGCGACCGCAATGCCCTTCTGCAGGCCCTTCAGGAAGCGGGGCTCATCGGCAATCACGTGGTCTGACGGGAAGATGCCCAGCACCGCATCGGGATTCTGACGCTCGATCAAAAATGCCGCCAGGCCGCAGGCCGGGGCGGTATTGCGCGCGCAGGGCTCCTGAATGAGTTGGCCGGCGGGCAGGCCGGGAAGCTGGTCGGCGATCTCGTGAGCCAGGTATTCGTTGGTGATAATCCACGATTTTTCGAGCGAGGCGATGGGCTTGAGCCGCTCCATCGTCTGCTGAATCATTGAGCGCTCTCCGTCGAGAGCCAGAACCTGTTTGGCGCGGGCGCGGCGCGAACGAGGCCAGAAGCGAGTGCCGCTGCCCCCGGCAAGTACGACGGGACGAAAATCGATTGCTTTCGACATTGAAAAAACATCCTATCCGACCAAGACGGTGTTTGCACAGTGACGGATGAACAATTCTTCCAGATTCTGGCGCCGGGCGTGGGACGCGGCCCTAATCGCTGCAAAATGTGGAGCGATTGGCGACGCGCCGGGCCCCTGCGAGCCGGGAATGGGGTAACCTATCTCCAATGCCAGCCTTACGTCAGGGTTCGCTGCACCTGTTTCGCGTCTCCGGGATCGATGTCTACCTTCACTGGTCCTGGTTCGTGATCGCCGTTATTGAGATTGGCGCCCGCCAGGGACGCTACTCCAGCTACGCGTGGAGCGCCCTGGAGTATTTCGCGCTGTTTCTCATTGTTCTGCTCCACGAGTTCGGCCATGCCTTTGCGTGCCGCTCGGTGGGCGGCAGGGCCAACCGCATCATGTTGTGGCCGCTGGGCGGTGTTGCCTACGTCGATCCGCCGCAGCGCCCCGGCGCGCAACTTTGGAGCCTGGCAGCCGGGCCGCTGGTGAACGTTGTGCTGTTCCCCCTCCTGCTTGCGGCGTTTATGGCGGCGTCCTCTCTCGGTTGGGAGCAGTCGAACCCCGATCTTTACCAGCTGGCCTACAACGTCCTGCGGATCGACATCGGTCTGCTGATTTTCAACCTGCTGCCCATCTACCCCCTCGATGGCGGCCAGATTCTGCGTTCGCTGTTGTGGTTTTTTGTGGGCAAGGCGCGCAGCCTGGCCGCTGCAACGGTCATCGGCTTTGTGGGGGCGGTGGGCCTGGTGGGCCTTGCGCTGGTGTGGCCTCCGATGCATTCGAGCTGGACGCTCTTGATTATCGGTTTTATTGTTCTGAACTGCTGGGGTGGATTGCAGCACGCCCGCCGGCTCATCAAGATTGAGAAACTGCCGCGCCGCGAGGGCTTCGCCTGCCCGGAATGCCACTCCAGGCCGCCCATCGGCCCCTACTGGCGTTGCGCCAATTGCAATTCCGCCTTTGACACCTTTGCCTGCCAGGCTGCGTGCCCCTTCTGCGGCACGGAGTTCAACACCACGATATGCCTGGATTGCGGGCGGTCAAATCCGATCTCCGCGTGGGCCAAGCCGAACCAGGGCGTGCTGAACGGCGTGCAGATTATTCCGCCCGGTTCGACGACTTACGGGCGTCAATGAGGAACCTGTGCGGGTCAGGAGAATCGTGCGCGGGCTTGGGCGCCTCCCGCAGGGAGGCTAGGAATTTAGCCCAGGACAAGTTCGCACCAGCGAACGCAGTCCTGGGTAGGCGCAACAAAAAGATGCCGCAGCCCCGTAGGGGCGGCACGAAGGGGCTGCCACAGGGAAACCCTACCCTACCCCAGCTTGCCGAGGTACTCCTTGATCCGCCGCACGCCCTCGTCGATGTTCTGCTTGGTCACCGGGTACGAGATGCGGATGTGCCCCTGGGTGCCAAAGGCCTCGCCGGGAACGGTGACCACGTGCGCCTCGTGCAGCAGGCGCGTGGCCAGTTCGGTGGCCGATTTGATGCCGCCCTTGCCGATGAAGGCCCCGATGTTGGGGTACACGTAGAACGCGCCCTCGGGTTTGGTGCAGGTGACGCCGGGGATCTCAGCCAGGCGAGCCAGCATGTAGTCGCGCAGATCGATGAATTCGGCGCGAAACTCTGAGACACACTCCTGCGAACTGGAGAGCGCTGCGATAGCCGCCTTCTGCACAAAACTCGTCGCATTTGACGTGGATTGCGATTGCAGCTTGCTCAGGTTGGCGACGACCGGCTTCGACGCCAGCGCGTAGCCCGCGCGCCAGCCGGTCATGGAGTAGGTCTTGGAAAGCGAGCCCAGGATGACCAGGTGCTCCTTGGCCCAGGTGTACGACCCGCCCGAGACGCACTTGCCGGCATAGTTCAGGTACACATAGCACTCATCCAGAAGCAGAAAAATACCGCGCTCGTGGGCCAGTTGGACAATCCGCTCCAGATCCGAGGCCGAAACCACCGAGCCGGCCGGGTTCGACGGCGAGTTGAGAATAATGGCCTTGGTGCGCGGCGTGATGGCCTTTTCGATTGCATCAGCCGTGATGCGAAAGTTCTGGGACTCCTCGGTTTCGAGGTAGACGACCTTGCCGCCGGCGTACTGAATGATGTCTTTGAAGCTCACCCAGTAGGGAACGGGCAGGATGACCTCGTCGCCGTGGTCCACCAGCACCTGGATGGCGTTGAAGAGCGCCAGCTTGCCGCCGGTGGTGAAGATGGCCTCGTCGATCGAGTAGTCCGAGCCGAAGTCGCAGGCGTGCCGTTCGACGATCGCCTTGCGCACGTCGGGAATGCCGGGCACGACGGTGTAGCGCGTGAAGTTGGCGTCGATGGCGGCGATGGCGGCGTCTTTGATGTGGCGCGGGGTCGGAAAGTGCGGCTCTCCGGCGCCGAAATCCACCAGGTTGGCGCCCTGGGCGCGCAGCTTGGCGGCCTCGGCGGCTACCGCCATGGTTGCCGAAACTTCAATGCGGCCGATCCTGTCGGCAAAGACTTTTGCAGGAGCTGTGACGGACATAAGTCTATCTTTACAGATTTTCGGGCGGAGGGGAATCCGAAGGGGCGGGACCGCCGAGAGGGATGGCCGTCGAGCCCATTTGAGATTCTCAGATCTCGTCGAGCGGGCGTCCGACGAATTCCAAGGCCTCGCCCCACGCAGGCTTGATTTCACCGGATCTAGGGTCCCGGTACCAGGACTCGTCCCACCCCTGGCTTGTCATGTCCCATTCCCAGCTGATGCTCTGGCCGGGCTCGTAAGTCCTTCTTGTGGGGAAAATGTGTTCCCCGTGATTTTCGCCGTTTGGTCCGATTGTCAACAGGATGACGCCACTCACATCCCTCCGGGCATTCACGCATGCTTTGTCCGAATAGACCGTGGTTGTTAGGACTACGATGAATTTAGGACGAGGGATTGACTGAAGCATACGGAGAATACGAAAGCCGTAATCGATCGACCGCATCGCATAGCCTTCGCGGGAACTGCCGCCGTGTACTACTTCGTTTCTGAGATCCCAGAAACTCTGAACGGTATCTCGCAGGGAGTTGGGGATTCTGCTTCCCACGGCAGTTTGGGCCAGCAGGTCCAACGCCTCACTCGGCGATTGCCCGGAGTATTTCCCAAGGTTTCCGGTGACTGCTAGGATGAGGCGCAACTGTCGGTCTACCTCCAGGGATAAGCGCATCATTGCGACCGAAGGATGGTTGATCGCCTCCTCTAGCAGCGTCCTTTCAAATTGAGAAGAGTCCATAATTCCGGGCATTTCAATGGCCCTCGTTGTTCGATTTGAGTTCCGGAGGCGTGGGCAGCTTAAGCGCGATCTGTCGCGCCTCTTGGCCAGCGAGCGGCAGCTCGGTATCAAGGCGCTCCATCTCGATCTCAACCCCTAGGCCGTGCGCCGATCGCATCCTACGCACTGCAAAAGGCAGCTCATCGAGCAGTTGGGAAATCTGCCTTCGAAATCGCAAGAGAATAAAGATAACTACACAGGGCCAGGCAAGCGCTTTTACGAGTTCGACAACCTCATGCAGCATTGGTGGACTCCTAGGCGACTTATCCGCCGCCGTTGATCCTCGCCCTTAGCCGCTTGAGCACGTTGGGCGGCACCAGGCCCGTGACGTCGCCGCCGAAGCTGAAGACTTCCTTGACCATGCGCGAGCTCACGAACGAGTAGCGGCCCGCAGGCTGCAGAAAGACAGTCTCAATCTCCGGCGCGAGACGCCGGTTCATGAGCGCCATCTGGAACTCGTACTCGTAGTCCGAGATGGCGCGGATGCCGCGCAGCACCGCAGTAGCGCCCTGCTGACGCGCGAATCCAACCATGAGCCCGTCGAAGGTCGCTACCGTAACGTTGCCGAGGGCGCTCGTCACCTCTTGCAGCATCTCCACGCGCTCTTCAACGGTGAACAGGGGATTCTTGACGGGATTGACCAGGATGGCCACCGTGAGGCTGTCGAAGATCTTGGCCCCGCGCTGGATCAGGTCCAGATGACCGTTGGTGGGTGGATCGAAGGTGCCGGGATAGAGTGCTTTGACGGGCATTCTTATGCTCAGTGGCGATTTTACGGCATTATGGCGATGCGGCGTCTCAATTGTGCCCCAGAGACCTTCATGCGGCCCTAGTTCGAGTACACGGCTTCTTCGCTGCTGCGCTGCGCGGCGCGAGAAGCGACGTAGAGCGACACTACGGTGATGTCGTCATTTTGCCCGAAGTGCTGCGCGGTCTGAGCAATGTAGCGCGCCGATTCGTTGCTCACCTGCTGGGTGCGCTCAAAGCCGAAGAGCTCGCCCTGCGCATTGGTCGCCTCCACCACGCCGTCGGAGATGAAAACAAGCCTGTCGCCGTGGTTAAGCTGGAAGGTTGTCTGCTCGAATTGGGCGTCCGCGATCACTCCCAGGGGCAGGCTTGGCGGGAGCGGCACCTCGCGGCCTTCCCGGTAGGGTCCCAGATGGCCGGCGTTGGCAATGGTCGTGGCGCCGTCGGGATAGATCCTTGCGCAGAGGCAGGTGGCGTAACACGGCGCGCAATCGAGATCCGGCACGGCGCCTTGCACCGGCACCGCGCCAATAAGGACGCGGTTGAGATGCTCCAGTACCGTCACCGGGTCGTGGGATAGCTCGTTGCGCAGCGCGCCCACCAGGGTGCTTGAATTCATTGCAGCCTGCAGACCCTTGCCGCTCACGTCTCCAACCACGATCAGCAGCGAATCGTCCTTGAGCGGCAGCACCTGGAAGAAATCTCCGCCGACGCCGTGGACGGGGAGGTAGGCGCTTTCAAGCACGAAGTTCTTGTTCGACGGCAGGTGCGTGGGGATAAGAAGAGCCTGGACGCTGCGTGCGGCCGAGATCTCTGCGGCGGAGCGTTGCTCCTCTTCGCTGATGCGCACGAAACGGTAAAGGATAACCGCAATCAGGCTGCCGAGAAAGACGGTGTAGGCAATGTCGCCGGTGCCGAACTCGATGGGGCCGAGATAGAAACGGTGGGAAGCGAATTGCTCCGGAATCCAGTGCCTGAACGCAGCGAAATCAAGCACCGTGTCAGCGGAGTCGGCTGTGGCGGCGAGAAAGAAAGGCAGAAGCATGACGCCCGCCTCGCCCTTGCCGCGCCGCCAGGCGCGAAAGAGCAAAAGGCAGATCAGGAGACAGAAGACCACTTCGGCAGCGACGGAAAGGAAGTCGTAGATCTGGTCAAGGTGAACGAAGTACACAAAGGGCAGCAGCAGCACTGCGATTTGAACGCCGCGGACGAGCCGCCGCGATTGACTGGCCGTGAAACGCAATACGAACTCCAGCGTAACCGCCATGAAGATGCGGCCGGTGAACTCCGCGAAGATGCGCTCGAGAGACAGCGGGATCGCCGCCAGCCCGAAAGCAGCGTCAGTCGCGCCCTCCGCGGCCACCGAGAGGCAGAGCAGCGCCAGCCAAAGGTATTCGGAATGATGACGCTGGGCCAGGTAAAGGGCCGCTCCCAGAACGGCAACGCTGAGAAAGAGGAATGCCACGACCATCGCCGCGATGGCATGCTCGTTCCATTGGCGCCCGACGGCCATCGAAAGCCTTCCGGCTATGTCGTCGCGCGGACCGAGCTCCACCTTGCCAAGCAGGCCGCGTCCGATGGTCACAGTGGGGCCTGCCCAGGTCCGGATGGCGAGTTCAACGGGGCCCGAGCTGGAAAGCGGAACGATGAAGGGCGGCGATTGATACTCAGACAGCTTATCGGCCATGCCACGGGTGTGGCCTGATTCCTCACCATTCACGTACACCGCAATCTGGCCTACCGAGTTCCCGGTGAGGAGCAAAACGGGTTGCAGGTTTCCCGCTGGCCCGCCAAATTGCGAGATCAGCTCCGGTTGCAGCCGGATGCGATACCACGCAAAGCCGGAATATGCGTCGATTCCCTGATCGCTGAGCGGCTGGGTCAAGGTGATCGTCTGCCAGTTGGAATCGTCGAAGGCGGGGCCGGCCCAGCGCGGGTCGTCTCCAAGGTGGAAACGCCATGCGCCGTCGAGCGTGACAATGCCGCGGACGCCGGCCGGCAGGGTGGCGGGGGCTGAAACGGCTTGTGGGGCAGTATTTGCAGCGGGGCTTTGCGCGGCAACAGTATGCGCGCATGCAAGCGCGAGCAGGCAGAGAAATGCAAGTACGGGGATCTGCGTTGTTGCGTGCCAGGTGCGAGGCATGAGTAATTACCAGTGCAAAACTTGAGACGGTTGGTTCAACACCTTGTAACCGCCGCTACTCCCTAAACCGCCGCGAGAGTGTTCTCAAAGCGATTACGCAGAGCGGCGGATTGGGGTTCCGATCCGACGGTATGATCGGCGCACGCAATTCAAGGAAGAACACGAGCGAGTTTCGCAGGATCTAAATCGCATATCGAGCCAATACCTGGAATTCGGAGCGAGAGTAACTTCGCGTCATTCGTCAGGAAAACATCGACGTTAGCATCTGCTGCAGCCGCGAGATGAATCGCATCGGAGGGACTTACGGCGGTCCAGCTGCGAATCAGCGCAAATTGTTCCGCGGTTTCGAAGGTGAATGGCAAGATCGTTAAGGTTCCTCCGGCGAAATATTTCTTGATCCTGTCTACTCCCGATTGCGACCCAAGCTTTCTTGGACCTACCAATACCTCGCCCACGGCAAAGATGCTCGTGCTGAGAGTGTCGCCGCGCCGCCTCATTGCTTCATGAACTGATTTGACGATTGGGAAATAGGTGGGGTTCTTCTCAATCAAGTAGATAAACACCATTGAGTCCCAATAGACCCGGCTCATTTGGCGCGCTCACGTCGCGACTGTTCCTCCAACGCGATCTTCTCCCATGGGTCTGGTCCCCATGCGGCGCGCTCTGCTCTCAAAAAGGCTTCGCCGCCCCCAAGAGCCTTGAATTCATTCTCAAGAATCCCGTAGAGAGCTTCCAGCCCAGAGCCATCGGGAATGGGTTTGGTTTCGACGGGATGAAGCTCATCAGAGGGGTTTGAGGTTGGACCCGCCGTGTGCTGCGATCTGCCCCGGCCCTGCGTTTTCCGATTGCTTTTGTTCCATGTGGGAGTTTTGCACTTGCCGCAGCGCTTGCAGAGTTCGGGGTTTTCTCGCGCTGGATTTTCAGTTCCGTCCGGTAAACGTCTATCTGGCAGCCATACCTCTCCGCAGGCGTCGCATTTCGGAAGATTCATTTTCACGACTGCCATGCTTAGTCTCCTTTCGAGGTCCCTTTATTCCACGTCGGCGTCTTGCATTTTCCACATCGGTTGCAAAGCTCAGGTTTCTCCCGCGCTGGATTTATTGATCCGTCTGGTCGCCGTTCATCCGGAAGCTAAACTCAACCGCAGCGGTCACATTGAGGAAGACGCATTGTTTTGATTGCCATATCGCCTCACCTTAGTCCATGTGCTCTGTTGCATCTTGGAATTTACCCCATCAGTGGCGCAATGTCAACTCTTTCAGTGTATTTAGTTTATGATTGTGTGAACCTATGGTGCATAATTGCTCTATTGGTGAAAGAAAACAAATGGCCGCCCATAGGCAGCCATTGTTTGATTCCGAGCCCAAATTCTCAGCCGCGCTTGGCCTTGACGGCCTCCTTGGCCTCGGCCTGACCGCCGGCCGGAACCTCGGGCACCTCGGCCTTGGCAGCGCCGATGTTGAGGCGCTTGCGCAGCTCGGCGTCCATCTTCGCGAAGAGTTCCTTATTCTCCTTGAGGAAGGCGCGCGTGTTTTCGCGGCCCTGGCCGATGCGCTCGCCGGCATAGCTGTACCACGCGCCGGACTTCTCCACGATATTGTGGGTGACGGCCAGGTCGAGCACGTCGCCCTCCCGGCTGATGCCTTCGCCGTAGAGAATGTCGAACTCGGCTTCGCGGAAGGGCGCCGCAACCTTGTTCTTGACGATCTTTACCTTGGTGCGGTTGCCGGTCACCGCGTCGCCTTCCTTGATGGCGGCGATGCGGCGGATGTCGATGCGGACCGAGGAGTAGAACTTGAGCGCGCGGCCCCCGGTGGTGGTTTCGGGGTTGCCGAACATCACGCCGATCTTTTCGCGAATTTGATTAATAAAGATGAGAGCGGTGCGGGACTTCGATACCGTGCCGGTGAGCTTGCGCAGTGCCTGCGACATGAGGCGCGCCTGCAGGCCTACGTGCGAGTCGCCCATTTCGCCGTCCAGTTCGGCCTTGGGGACGAGCGCGGCAACCGAGTCGACGACCAGCACATCAATCGCTCCCGACCGGACCAGCGCCTCAGTGATTTCGAGCGCCTGCTCGCCCGAATCAGGCTGCGAGACGAGCAGGTTGTCGACATCCACGCCCAGTTTCTTGGCGTAGCCGGGATCGAGAGCGTGTTCGGCGTCGACAAAGGCCGCCAGTCCGCCGGCGCGCTGGGCCTCCGCGATCACCTGGAGGGTGATGGTGGTCTTGCCCGAAGACTCAGGGCCGAAGACCTCGGTCACGCGGCCGCGGGGTATGCCGCCCACGCCGAGCGCTGCGTCGAAGCTAATGGATCCAGTGGAGATAACTGCAATGGGCAGAAGGGCTTCACGCGAGCCGAGCCGGACGATAGACCCCTTTCCAAACTGTTTTTCGATCTGTGCAAGAGCGAGTTCAACTGCTTTGGCGCGCTCGTCGGCTGCCGGCATGGGTGATTCCTCCTCAATAGGGCAATCCAGGATCTTTCCACCATGAACGAGGCGGGAAAAGTAAGAGCCTGGAAGGCAAGGCGTTTCGAAGGGATTGTAGCAGGGCGGATTAGAGTTTGGCAGTGAAAAAAGGCGAAGAAATAGGAAAAATATGTACGGGTTTTGGACATTTGTGATGGTGGATACATGTGTGCATCAAATTTCATATTGATGCATTTATCGTATTTGTGCATCAAAATCGAAAACTGATGCATAATTGAATTATGAGAACCACAGTGACACTTGATGACGACGTTCACGAGATTGCCTCGATTTATGCGCAGGCGAAGGGGATCACGCTGAGCGCCGCAATTACCGAATTGATCAGAAAAGCGCAGACTACACCGGAACCGAAGCCGGAAATTCGGCGAGGGCTGAACGGAATGCCACTCCTCCCCCGCTCAGGCAGAACCATAACGTCAGAGATGGTAAGGCAGTTCTCGGAGGACGATCTTGGGTAGAAAGTACCTGCTTGACCTGAACGTCGTGGTCGCCCTGACCGATGACGAACATGAGCATTATGCGAGCGCGCATCGATGGTTCAGCACTTTGAGCGGGGAAAGTTGGGGCACGTGCCCGCTTTCAGACGCCGGATATATCAGACTGGCCACCAGTCCCGCAGCCCGCATCGGTTCTGGAAGCTTCAGCACAGCCATTGCAGTGCTTGCTGAGCTTGCCAGACGCCCCGGCTACCGTTTCTGGCCGATCACCGACGCGTGGGCGGAGTTAACTGCTCAAATTGCGTCTCGCATCTTCGGCCACCAGCAGGTGACCGATGCGTATCTTCTCGGCCTTGCGATCAAGGAAGACGGCGTGCTGGTGACGTTCGACCGGGGGATCAGGTACATGGCCGGCGCGGAGTTCAGCAGGAATGTGCTGGTGCTTCAATAAACATCGCTCCCGGGGGCTCGGCCGAATTCCAGCCCCGCGCTCAATCCAATTACATTGATTAAAGCGCCGCGAGATTCGCCGCGAAATAAGGAACAGCCTTGACCTCCCATATCAGCAACCAGCGCCCCGCACCCGACCAAGTCATCGCCGACATCGCCGACTACGCGCTCGGCTACGAGATTACGAGCGAACTCGCCTACCGTACGGCGCGGTATTGCCTCATCGACACGTTGGGCTGCGGACTTGAGGCGCTCGAGTATCCCGCGTGTGCAAAGCTCTTGGGGCCGATTGTGCCGGGGACGGTGGTTCCGAGCGGTGCACGGGTTCCGGGAACCGGCTACCAGCTCGATCCGGTGCAGGCCGCGTTCAACATCGGCGCCATGATCCGCTGGCTCGACTTCAACGATACGTGGCTCGCCGCGGAGTGGGGGCACCCCTCTGACAACCTCGGCGGCATTCTGGCCACGGCGGATTGGCTTTCGCGGACCGGGCTGGCCGAAGGCAAGGCCCCGCTCACGATGCGCGACGTGTTGACGGCGATGATTAAGGCCCACGAGATTCAGGGCTGCATCGCGCTCGAAAACTCGTTCAACCAGGTGGGACTCGACCACGTGGTGCTGGTGAAAGTGGCGTCGACGGCGGTTGTCTGCGGGCTGCTGGGGCTCACGCGCGAGCAGACCGTCAATGCAATCTCAAACGCCTGGGTCGACGGGCAGAGCCTGCGCACCTACCGGCACGCGCCCAACACCGGTTCACGCAAAAGCTGGGCCGCGGGAGACGCCACCAGCCGCGCGGTGAGGCTGGCACTGATGGCTCGCGCGGGCGAAATGGGCTACCCCTCGGCGCTGACCGCGAAGACGTGGGGCTTTTACGACGTTTCGTTCCGCGGCCGCGAGTTCAAATTCCAGCGGCCCTACGGCTCGTACGTGATGGAGAACGTGCTGTTCAAGATCAGCTACCCCGCCGAGTTCCACGCACAGACCGCGGTGGAGGCGGCCATGAAGCTGCATGCCCAACTGGCGGCCCGGGGGCTGAACGCGTCGGCCATTCGCGCCATCACAGTGCGCACGCACCAGGCCTGCCTGCGCATCATCGACAAGAAGGGGCCGCTGGCGAACCCGGCCGACCGCGATCATTGCATACAGTACATGATTGCGGTCCCGCTGATCTTCGGACGGCTGACGGCGGCCGATTACGAGGACCAGGTTGCCACGGATCCGGTTTGGGGGCCGCGGATCGACGCCGTTCGCGACTGCATCGCTTGCGTCGAAGAGCCGGGTTATACGGCCGATTATCACGATCCCGAGAAGCGTTCGATTGCCAATTCGCTCCGGCTTGAGCTCAAAGACGGCAGCGTACTGGAAGAGACGGTGGAGTACCCCATCGGCCACAAGCGCCGCCGCGAGGAGGGGCTGCCGCTGCTGGTGGAGAAGTTCAGGACCAACCTGCGCCGCCGGTTTGCCGAAGACCGGCAAAACCGCATCCTCGCGGTCTCGCTGGACGCGGAGCGGCTCGACGCCATGCCGGTGAACGAGTACGTCGATCTATACACTCTTTGAATTAGCGAAAGATTTTCGCCCCACTCCCGGATCGATGGGCTATATTTATCCACCAGAAATCTAAAAACCATCCGGGGGGCACTGATTATGGAGATCCGCAAGCGCGCCTCTCTCTTTATTACCCTGAGCGCTCTTATCGTCTCTGGTCTCGTATTGCACGCGCAAAAGCCGCCGAACTCGAATGCCTTCTATCAGCAACTGCGCAACCTGTTGCCGGGCGGAGAAGTTATTAATGTGGGCAATCTCGAGTTAAAGCGGGACGCGGCCACATTCACCTTCAAAAGCGGCAGCTTTGCATTCTACGGCGAGGTGAACGGCAAGGTAACAGGCGCGGTATTCAGGGGCGACGGGCACTTGCACGTTACGCCCCCCAGCTCAGAAGAGCGCCACAACCTGAACATCCTGAACCATAGCGAGGAGTTCGACGAGGACTTTGACGAAGCGGTGCTGCGCTTTACCGACGGCACCGCCGCCGAACTGCATAAGGCCTCAACCGGCAAAGGGAGCGACGACCATGCCTTTGGCGGCGCGGCGGTTGAACTGCGCAATTACCTGCGCAACAAACTGCAATACAACCTGGATCTGCGCCTGCTGGTCGATGTGCTGAGCCCTGCGCCGAGCGGGTTCTTCGTTGCCGCAATTCACGGCCACAAGGATCCTCACCTCTTCTTCATGCTCGATCCGCTCGGTGTATCTTTTGTCGCGCCCGAAGAGGTTTGTCTGGTGCGCTTCGATGACTGGGGCCCTACCTTTCTCACTGCATTCAATCCTCAGTCGGCCGGGAGCCATGGCGGGGCAAACAATGAAGCCTTTCGCTCCGATCATGAAGATCTGGAGGTGAGCATCGAGAAGAGCGGATTTCTGAGCGGAACGGCGAATGTGCACATCGTTGCCCTCAGGGATGGCGTGGCGGTGGTGCCTCTCGACCTGTATCCAACCTTGCGCGTGAGTAATGTTCAGGGCACGCTGGGCGATGCGCTCGATTTTGTTCAGGAGGATAAGGAACACGACGCAGACTTCGGACTCGTTCTGCAAAAACCGCTCAACAAGGGCGAATCGACCACAATCAAAATCAGCTACGCCGGCAAGGACGTGGTCCAGAATGAAGGCAACGCGAATTACTATCCAGTGGCGCGCGAGAGTTGGTATCCCAACGCGTCGCAGGGGCTTGGCGACTATGCGACCTATCGCATGACCTTCCACGTACCCAAGGGGCTGGAACTGATCGCAACCGGAACCAGGGTGAACGAAAGCACCGAAGGCAAAATCACCACCACCGAGTGGAAGACCGATGTGCCGCTGCCGGTGGTTGGTTTCAACCTTGGCCAGTTTGTAATGAAAGAAGCCACGGTGAACCAGCCGCTTGGCGATAACCTGACCGTGGACGCCTACGCAAATGCGCAGCCGCCAGACGTGTTCGACGCACTTTCGCAAATTGCCTCGGAGTCGCGGGAAATGGCCATCGGCAATCTCGGCACCAAGGGCATGCTGCCCATGGAGTTGAGCCAGGCCCAGGTTGCATCGCAAATCTACGCGAATTTTTTTGGGCCGCTGCCGTTCTCAAAGGTGGCAGTCACCCAGCAGTTTGCCTGCAACTATGGGCAAAGCTGGCCGATGCTCGTGTATCTGCCTATTTGCGGATTTCTTGACGCGCAGCAACAGCACGAATTGGGCCTGCGCCCCGATGACATGTACTGGAAGATCGTGACCCCGCACGAAGTGGCGCACCAGTGGTGGGGGCAGACGGTGGGGTTCAAAAGCTATCGCGACCAGTGGATGAGCGAGGGCTTCGCCAATGCATCTGCTGCCATCTTCCTGTTATCCACGCGGCCCAAGCCGGATGACTTCCTCGAATTCTGGAAGCAGCAGCAGCGCCTGATCGTCGAGAAGAACTCCGATGGATTCAGGCCCATCGATGTCGGCCCGGTGACCATGGGCTTCCGGCTGAATTCTCAAAAAGCAGGCCAGGGCATCTATCAGGACATCGTGTACACCAAGGGCGCGTTCATTCCGCACATGATCCAGATGATGATGTGGACGCCCCAGGACGGCGACAAGCGGTTCAAGGAGATGATGCAGGACTTTGTTAGAACCTACACGCTGCAGCCGGCCACCACCGAGGACTTCAAGGCGATGGTGGAAAAGCACATGAGCCCGGGAATGAATATGGACGGCAACGGCCGCATGGACTGGTTCTTTAACGAATACGTCTACGGGACCGAGCTGCCCGCGTATCACTTTGAGGGCAGCGCCACACCCAGCGACAACGGAAACACGGTACACATCAAGCTGATCCAGTCCGGGGTTTCAAAGGATTTCAAAGCATTGGTTCCCATTTATCTGGAGCTCACCGATGGGCACGTTATCAGGATGGGGCAGATGAGACTGATCGGCGACTCGACGTTTGAGCAAACCTTCAATCTGCCCAAGCTGCCAGCGCCCATCAAGAAGGTAACCATCAACTATTACTACGACCTGCTGTGCACCTATAACTGACGAGACCGCAATCGGCCGGCGGCATCCATCGAACGATGGACGACGGCTACCCGGCGGCATTTGTTATACTCCGGGGCGAAGCCATGGGAGGCATCTTAGATGAGGAGTAACGGAATGAGAAAGTTAGCGTTTGTAGCCTTGCTGTTGAGTTTGGCGGCTCCGGTTGCGCTCATGGCGCAGGCGGGCGACAAGATTCTGAAACCGGCAGACACGCAGAAACTGCTGCCGGCGGGCGTTTGGTACGACGGCCAGAGCGCGCCCTCGCAGTTGCGCAATTCGGGCGGCGTGAAGTTTGCCGACGGGCACTTCGTGCTGGCCACGCTGGTTGACACGAGCGGGTACTCGACCGGCGTTGCCGCCAAGTACCAGGCGTATTTCATTGTGGAAGAGCCGCTGAAGATCGGCGGGCAGACCCTTGCCGCCGGCGTATACGGCGCGGGATTCGTGGCCGGCAACCAGTTTGTGGTGACGGACATCGGCGGGCACGATGTGCTCACCGTGCCTTCAACCAGCGACACGGCGATGAAGCGCCCGATGCCGCTGCAGGTAATCGCCGATCCCGCCGGCGGGTACCGGCTGTACGCGGGAAGAAACTACGTGACGTTCAGCAAGTAGGCGGCCGGGCGGGCGAGTCGCCGCGGGCCTCGTTGAAACTGGCCGGATTTGGATTCTCAACTGATTGCAGCGCGCGAACGCGGACCCCTCGGGTCCGCTTCGTGCGTTTTGGCGAAGCTTCGGTTCGAAAGTCGCTGGAACTGGTTGCATAAACCAGCTTTGTAAAAGGGCACGGCTTTAGCCGTGCCGCAAAAGGTGCATAAAATCTGGGGCTTTAGCCCCTGAGGGTTTCTTTGCATCGATCCGGCGGTATTTATGCAACCAGCTCTAGGCCGCCCGCGGAAACGCGGCGATCTTCGGCCGCCGTCGGCGCGACGCATGCCACAGGTCGTACTGCTGCTGAAGGCCGAGCCAGATATAAGGCTCGTTCCCGAAGGCGTCCGAGAGACGCAGGGCCATCGCGGCCGTGACCGAGGTGCGGCCGTTCAGTAGCCGCGAGAGAGTAGAACGCGCAACCTTCAGACGCCTAGCGGCTTTTCCTACAGGCATCGTGCCGAGGTATTCACGGATAAGCTCGCCGGGATGGGGCGGGTTATACATCGTGGGCATTGGAAAGCTTCTCCTCTTCAGTGATAGTCCCGGTAGTCGACGAGGATCGCATTCTCGCCCTCAAATGTGAAGGTCATTCGCCAGTTTGCGTTGACTTTGACCGACCAGTGATTTACCAAGTCACCCTTGAGCGGATGCAGGTCCCAGCCGGAAACGTCCATAGCCGCTGAATTGCGAGCAAGGTTAAGGGTACCGAGTTGAATGCCAAGCTTTCTGGCGTGCACGGGCTGAATTCCTGCCTTGCTGCCCGTGCGAAAGAACTTCTCCAGCCCAGCGTGCCGGAACGACCGGATCATGCATCCAATGTAGCGCGTAGCGCCTCATGCGTCAAGATGCGGGACCAGACACACCCGGCCGTATCATACACACGAACGCAGACCTTGCGGTCTGCGTTTTCAGCGATTATTTTGATTCGGGTTTACGGCAATCTGCAGCTCTTGGCCCGCTATGGATTTGCCTTTAATATCGCTCTGGCCCAAGCCTCACTCGTCTTACGAAGCTCCAGCAACGTGCCTTGATCTTTGTAATCCATGAAGAAGTAAGCGAAGAGAACCCTATCCTTCACACGCATATAGATAACGCTGAGGGCTTTTTTTGTGGAGGCCGAACCCGCAGAGGCCTGAAGTACTGTGCCAAATGCAGCCGCGTTTGGCTCATCAAACAGGAAACCCAGGGAAATGGGCTTTTCGAATGCGATCTTTGGATTGTCTATATCCAGCGACTTGAGCCTTCGATTGAACTCTTCTTCGTTTTCTTTTGCGTAGGATTCCACTGTTGTGTCAAACTTCTTCGCGACATCTCCAATGATCGTCCTGAAGCCGCTCTCACTTATGTTCATAGATTCGTATTGGCGTGAAACCTGAACCAAGGCGAGTCGAGGGGGAGCTTTTTTATCTACACTAACAACCGCATCCTTATCTTCAATTGGAACAAATGCGATGACTAGGCGGTTATATGGGGGTACAAAGGAGTCCACGCGCCCTTTATCAGGACCATATTCGATCATATCCTTCGCTGGTGGTGGGATTTGAATCGATACCTCTCCAACTATGGACGCGTGGCTAGCTGTGGGCTCGGCGGGAGTTGCGCCTCCGCTCTGCGCGCTGGCAGTATGGAGAGCGAGAATCGTGGCAAAAGCTAGGGCTGGCAACTTGATGCGGAAGCTACCGCAGAAGAACAGACAAACTTTCATGGGTTCTCCGACTCTCAGGAAGTTTACCAGCGTCAGTCAACAAGAAGACCAAATACAAATGGCGCAGACCAGCGGCCTGCGCCATTCGTATGTTGATCTCTGTTGCTTACGCCTTCGCTGCCACCGGCGCGGCCAGCCGCTCCTTCACTAACTCATGCCCGCGAGCGAAGAGCTCGTCGAGCGAGAGCTTGCCTGCTTCGACTTCGGCGAGGATCGCCTTCTGCGCCAGGTACTCGCGGTTGACGATGCCGGCCTTGGACTGCAGCATGCGCCACGCCTTGCGCCGCTCCACGCAGAACATCACCAACTGGCGCGAGAGCGCGTAGTACGTCACCTTGCCCTCGTTCTCAACCGTGATAAACACCCCAAAGTCGGGAATGAAGCTGCGGTGCTGCGGGTTGAGGTAGTAGCGGTAGACCACATCCTGCTGCGTGATGCGCACCAGCATGTTGTCGAGGCTGACGAGCTTTCCGGCCTGCTCCGGCTTGATCTTCTTCAGGTGGTTGCGGAAGCGCGCCTCGGTGGTGCACCAGTGCGCTACGGTGTAGCGGCGCGTCTCGCCGGTGGCCTTGTCCTTGGTCTCGTACCAGTCCAGATCGATCGACGGGTTGCCCTTGATGTCCAGCGCTTCCTGGTAGCTTTCGCCCAGCCGCGGGTTGAAGACGAACTCCGGCACGCCGCGCGAGTCGCGCACGCGCTGCGCCTGGTGCAGGGCCATGTCGTCCGGCACGCCGTGCTCCGGCTGGCAGGTCGTAAAGGCCTGCAGGAACATGGTGCCGCGATACTCCAGGCCGTCGAGAATGGCGCGGTACAGCTTGGGCGCGTTGGCCATGGAGCACTGCGCCACGAAAGGCGAGCCGTGGCCGGCGAGGAAGGTCTCGGCCACCGTCTTCTTCTCTGTGTTCTTGCCCTGCGTGGCCGCGCCAAACACGTTCATGTCGTTGCCGCCCAGCATCGGGGTCGAGTCGGAGTTCTGGCCGCCGGTGTTGGAGTAGACCTGCGTGTCGAGCATCAGCACCTTCACGTTGGGCCGGTTCTGCAGCACCACCTTCGAGGTGTTCTGGTAGCCGATGTCGCCGATGCCGCCGTCTCCGCCCACTACCCACACCTTGGGCAACTCGGCGATCTCCTGGTCGGTCATCAGCGCGTCGGTGAAGTGCGAGAAGTGGTAGTACTCCTCGTCGCTTATGCCGTTATCGCGGAAGAGCAGGATGTCGGCCAGGCGCTCGGGAATGACCGAGCGGCGGGCGTGATCGACGATGAAGCTCTCGCCCATCAGCCAGCCCACGGTTACGCCGTCCTGGAAGAGCGAGTTCATCCAGGGATAGGCGTGCGGGTTGTTGGGCGAGGTTGAGCCGTAGACCGTGTTGCAGCCGGTGTGCGCGGCCATGGCCATCACGCTCATACCGTTGGCCAGGCGGCCGTCGATGGGCTGCAGGTTCTTGTGGTTGAAGGCCTCGGTGAGCAGCACCGCTGCCAGAGCCTCAATCAACTTCTCGTCGGTAAAAGCGCCCTCGGCGCCTTCGTAGGCGGCGATGCGCGCCCTGGTGTCTTTCAAGTCTTCGCCGCCCAGTCCCATGATGAGGTGCGCGATGGCCTGACGGGTGAGCTCGTACTCGGCGGGGTTGGCTGCTTTGAGCGCTCCCAGGCGTTCCACGCCTTTCCTTTCCAGGTCTCCTGCTTTAGCCACGAATCGGTCGCTCTTGGCGTGGAAGAGGGGGCGCATGTACGCCTCGGTGACCGCCGCGATGGAGCGCAGCACGCTCTTCTCTCCGCAGCCGGCGCAGGCGCCGTCGCCGGCTACCAGCGCGTCGTAATTGCGCCGCACCATGAGCATGTTGCGCAGCGTAGCGGTCTTTGAGTCGGCCGGGTTGGCGTTGTTGTAGAGGCCGAGGAACTTTTGCGAGGTGTCGGGCAGCAGGTTCAGGAACGCAGTTCCAGTCTCGTGCTGCGCGTTCACCTCAGTAGTCTCCTGCACCATCTTCAGCGCCTGGTGATCGCCGCAGGCCGTGACGCAGGCGGCGCAGCCCTTGCACAGATCGGAGACGAAGATGGAGAAGATGCCCCCCGAGCCGGGGGTCTTGCGCTCCGGCGAACTGAAGATGGCGTTCACCTTCTGGTAGGCCATCGGCACCTTGTCGAGAATCGAATAGAACTGCGTCTTGGCCTCGGTGGAGAAGCCGTCGACCGACTCGGTCACTTCGCGCAGAATCGTGGGCAGCGGCGTGCCCGTCTTGAACTCCGCCAGCATTCGCTGCCGCGTCTGCTTCTCGATTTCGGGCAGCTTCTCCATGATCTTGCGGCGCTCGCCGGTGTCGGTCACATAATTCGCAACCGCGGTGTTCAGAACGGTGCTCAGATCCTGCGAGCAGTTGGGCAGTGCGGTGTCGGGGCAGACCGAGATGCACTCCATGCACTGCGTGCAGTTCTCGGGAATGTAGAGCGGGGTCTCGCGGCGGGCGACGTACTTTGATGCGGTGTCGCCGGTGGCCGCGGCAATCACGCCCAGGGCCGAGAGCGGAGTGGCCGGCTGGTTGTAGCCGAAGTGCGAGCGGAACTCCGCATCGAAGCCGTTGATTGAAGCAACCGGCGGCCGGGGCGACTGGCCTTGGGGCATCGGCGTGTTGCGGCGCATTCCCGCCACCGTTCCCGCTTCAACCTCAACAAACACCGGCTCCTGGTTGAGGATGGGCAGCAGCGCCTGGCCGCGCAGGCTGGAGTGATCTGCCGCGGCCAATGCGCCGGTCTCGATCTCCTTTACCTGCTCGAAGCCCTGGGTCATGATTTCCATGTTCGACTGCACCACGGCGTCGCCGAGCTTGCCGAACTTCTTCACGTACTGCTTGTAAACAACGTCGCGATACTGCTCGGGCGTGATGCCAAATTCTTTCAGCAGCGGGCTGACGCGGAAGAATGCGCCGAGAAATGCGTTGCCCTGCATGCGCAGCTGCAGGTCGCCGCGATCGGTTGCCTTGCGCGCGATGGCGAAGCCGGGCAGCGTGAAGACGCGGATCTTTTTCTCGATAATCTGCTTGCGCGCCCAGATCGGCAGGTTCTCCCATGCGCGCTCGCCGTCCACATCCGACTCCCACACAAACGAGCCGCCCTCCTGCATGCCATCGAGGGGATTGGTGTGGGTAAAGGCTTTGGGGTCGCAGCAAAGAACGGTGGTTACGTGGCGCAGATCGCAGTTGACGCGAATGCGGTCCTTGGCCGCCACCATAAAGTAGCTGGTCGGCGCGCCCTTCTTCTCTGAGCCGTACTTGGGATTGGCGCTGACGTGGATTACTTCCTTGGGATTACCCAGCTCGTCGACCAGGCCGTCGCGCTCGAAGAGCAGATCGTTCAGGTCGCCGATGATTGCGCCCAGGTTCTTGCCGGTGGTGATGGCGCCCCAGCCGCCGATGGAGTGGAGGCGGACTGCAATCGCGCCGTCGGGCAGCAGGGATGGGGATTCATCGCCGACGACCGAGTAGGGGTGGTCGATGCCGAGGACGATAAAGCTGACGCCTTCGGCAGCGGTCTTGCCGTCTTTGCGCGCGCGGCCCGCGGTGGCGTACTCAAACGCTCCAATCACGTGCTCGGGACGGAAGTCCCTCGAGCCCAGCCCATAGCTGCCGCCGATGAAGCGGGGAACTTCGCCGAGCGTAATGTGCTGAAGATCCTCGGTGCCCTGAACGGCCTTTGAGAACGCGGTGCGGATGTCGCGGCCCAGCGGGTTGTCGCCGGAGAGAGCCTCGTCAGTGCGTTCGAGGATGATGACATTCTTCTTGCCCTTGAGCGCGGCCACGATGGCTGCTTCAGGGAAGGGGCGGATGACGTTGACGTGAATCGAGCCGACCGAAGCGCCGCGCGTCTGGCGCAGGTAATCGACCGCGGCCTCGATGTTCTCGGCGGCAGAGCCGAGCGAGACGAAGACGGTGTCGGCGTCTTCAGTCTTGTACTCGCTCACCAGTCCGTAGTAGCGGCCCGTCAGCTCGCTGAAGTCCTTGTATGCATCTTCTAAAAACTTCAGAATGGGCTCGGCGAAATTGTTTCTCCGCGCCACCACGCCCTGCATGTAATGCTCCTGGTTCTGCACCGGGCCGAGCAGGATGGGGTTGGTGAGGTCGACCATCTTGGGAACGCGGCGCCGGGTGGGCCCGAAGAGAACGCGCTGCGCCTCGGTGGGACACTCGATCACGTCGTCGGGAGCGCCGAGGTATTCGCGGATGAGCTCCGATTCGTGCTTGTAGAAGGTGCGCTCAAGGTGCGTGGTGAGGAAGCCGTCCATGATGTTCATGCCCGGCGTCAGCGAGAGCTCGGTGACACGGCGAAGGATGAGGGCCTGGTCGGCGGCCTGCTGCGCGTCCTTGCCGAAGAGCATGATCCAGCCGGTGTCGAGCGCGCCGTAGATATCGTCGTGGCCGCAATGCACATTGAGCGCGTGCTTGGTGAGCGCGCGCGCGCCCACTTCGAGGACCATGGTCGAGCCCTTGCCCGGTGCGTGATAGTACTGCTCGACGCCGTAGACCACTCCCTGGCCCGAGGTGAAGTTGACCACGCGCTTGCCGCACACCGAGTGGGCAATGGCGCCGCCCTGCGCGGCGTGCTCGCCTTCGGCTTCGATAGCGATGGTGCTGCCGCCGAAGACATTCAAATGGCCCTCGGCATAAGCCTGCTGGAACAACTCGCCGCCTTCAGTCGATGGGGTGATTGGATAAAACACCCCGGCGTCGGCAATCCGGGTTTCAGTATGGTACGAGACAAGCTGGTTACCGTTAGCGGTAACCCGGATTCCGGGGAAACGAGCAGCAGCTTTCATTAGGTTCCTCTCCATCGAACTCAACAGATTCCTTGTAAATGTCAGTTTTCGGGGCCGGAGGTTCATTGAGCCGCCGCGCCCCTTGCTTCAACATCCTTAGATCGGCAGGTATGAAATCGATTTACCTGGCGGGCACACTTGGATCCATCACCCGATCGCCAATTCTTCGCGTTCTGGCCAGATTCGTTCAGCAAAGCCGCATCTGCGTGCAGCCCTTATGGATAGCAGCCCCTGGTGATATGCCCGTTCACTGGTCACGCGGCCGTAACGAATCGTAGAGAGACACAGGGGAAGACTTCTCTCGCATAGTACGGCCTGCATAATAAGTATGCACCCGGGCATGGGAGACGCTGTACCAGCAAGTGAGATCGGTCTCATGGTTTCGCCTCCCGTAGGGAGGCAAGGAATTTAGCCCAGGACAAATTCGCGATAGCGAATGCAGTCCTCGGTAGGCGAATTAGAGATTTCACCAGCCCCGGAGGGGCGGCGCGAGTGTGCTTCCATGCGCTAACCCCTCAGGATTAAACTCGCTAGGCCGGAATAACCGGTTCAAAGATGCGACTTTATGGAAGCTGAAGGTTTGAAATACGCTTGTTACCCGAGCCTCATCGGGCGCAGGGTTTTGGTGACCGGCGGCGCAACCGGAATTGGCGAAGCCATTGTTGCCGAGTTTGCGCGCCAGGGCGCCCGCGCGGCGTTTCTCGACGTGCAGGATGGGCCGTCGCAGGCGTTGGCGGAAAAGCTTGCCGCTGAGGGCTGCCCGAAACCGATTTATAAGCACTGCGATCTGGCCGACCTGGCTCGGCTGAAGGCGGCGATTGAGGAGATTGCCGAAGAGCTGGGCGCGATCGACGTGCTGGTGAACAATGCCGGCAACGATGTGCGCCACAGGATTGAGGACGTAACGCCGGAGTACTGGGAAAAGTCGATGGCGGTGAATCTGCGCCCGCAGTTTTTCGCGGTACAGGCCGTGCTGCCGCACATGCGCAAAACCGGCGGCGGATCGATTATCAATATGAGCTCGATTTCGTGGGTGATTCCATCCACAGGCCTGCCGCTCTACGTGACGGCGAAGGCGGCCATCGTGGGGCTCACGCGCACGCTGGCGCACGAGCTGGGCCGCGACAATATTCGCGTGAATGCGGTGATGCCGGGCGCCATTGCGACAGAGAAGCAGAAGCGGATTGTGAACACGCCTGAATATGCGGCAGAGATCATGCGCAACCAGGCGATCAAGCGGCAGATTGAGCCGGAGGAGGTGGCGCACCTGGTGATGTTTCTTGCCGCCAACGATTCAAGCGCGATCACCAGCCAAAGCTACGTGATCGATGCGGGGTGGGTGTAGGGGGCATCCGTCCCGGAGGGACGAGCGGTAGTTAGCCCAGGACGAAGCGGAGCGGAGTCCTGGGAAAGAGTCCAACCTCGTCCGACAGCCCCGTAGGGGCGGCGCGAACAAAACACCCTCCTCAATCGTTCGCGCGATTCGCCCCGCGACCCCTGATCCCTGATCCCTGACCCCTGACCCCTTTGCTCCCTGCGCTACCATTGATATATCGACAGCAGCACCGGGGACCCGCATGTTCGTCGTAGTCTGGCAGTTCGAGATCGCCGAAGAGAAGATCGCCGCGTTTGAAGCCGCTTACGGCCCCGAGGGCTCGTGGGCCCAGCTCTTCCGCAGCTCGACGAGCTACCTTGGCACCGAGCTCCTGCGCGACGCCTACATTCCGGGCAGCTACCTGACCATCGACCGCTGGAAGAGCGAAGAGGACTTCCGTACCTTTCGCAAGGCGCACGACCAGGACTACGAGGTGCTCGACCGCGCCTGCGATGAGCTCACCAGCCGCGAAACGCGCATCGGCGCGTATACGGTTTAGGGCGGAATTGGTCTCTTACGCCCGCTGAAGCGGGCTGTACGGTGAATTGTCCGGGCTTTCCCCCAGGATGGGTGCCCGCTAACTCCGCTAACGCCGCTAACTCCGCTAGCTCCGCTCAGCCCCGCTCCTCAATCGGCACAAACTTCAAATCCTCCGGCCCGGTGTAAATCGCCGAGGGGCGGATGATCTTGCCGTCCTGGCGCTGCTCGATGACGTGCGCGCACCAGCCGGCCGTTCGCGCCATCACGAAGATCGGCGTAAAGAGTTCGACGGGAATGCCCATCAGGTGATAGGCCACGGCCGAGTACCAGTCGAGGTTGGGGAACATGCGCTTGGCGTCTTGCATGGTGCTTTCAATGCGCTCGGCAACGGCCATGAGGCGTTTGCCGTCTGCATCTACCGCCAGGGCTCGCGCCTGTTTCTTGATGATCTCGCTGCGCGGATCGCCGATGGTGTAAACGGGATGACCGAAGCCGATGACGACTTCCCGGTTGGCGACGCGGCGGCGGATGTCGGTCTCGGCCTCGTCCGGCGAGGCGTAGCGCTGCTGGATAACGAGGGCCACTTCGTTGGCGCCGCCGTGCTTGGGCCCCTTGAGCGCGCCGATGGCGCCGCAGATGCACGAATAGAGATCGGAGCCGGTGCCGGCGATGACCCGTGCGGTGAAAGTGGAAGCGTTGAACTCGTGCTCGGCGTAGAGCGTTAGCGATACCTGCATGGCGTGGATCCACTCCGCACTTGGAGCGCGGCCGTGCAGCAGATGGAGAAAATGCTCTGCAAGCGGTTCGGTGTCGGCATCCACCGCAATGCGCTTGCCGTGACGCGCATAGTGGTGCCAGTAAAGGAGCATGGAAGGCTGCGATGCCAGCAGGGTATCGGCGATATCGCGCGCTCCCGCGGTTCCATGGTCCTCCGGTTCAGGGCGCAGGCAGCCGAGCACGGAGACACCTGTGCGCAGCACATCCATCGGGTGAGCGTGCGCGGGCAGTTGCTCAAGGGCCTGCCTCACTTCGGCAGGCAGGCCGCGCAAGCCCAGCAGGCGCTTCTTGTACGCCGCCAGCTCTCCCGCGTTGGGCAGCTTGCCGTGGATCAACAGATGCGCAACCTCGGCAAATTCGCAGTGCGCGGCCAGATCGGCAATGTCGTAGCCGCGGTAGTGCAGGTCGTTGCCGCTCTGGCCCACGGTGCATATGGCGGTTTCGCCGGCCGCAGTGCCCGACAGGGCGACGGACTTCTTGGGCTTGAAGGCAGGGGAAGCGGTGCTCTCAGACATCAAGTGACCTCAGAGAGCTTCAACTTAAAGGATGCGGAGCGGGACTGGCAAGAGGCGCGGCCTGGCTGAACGAACGACTTTAGATCTTGCTGAAAGAGAATTCGGGGCGGAGTCCTGTATCAGGGCACGACTTCAGTCGTGCCGAACAGGCCTATGAAACGATTCCGGGGCTTTAGCCCCTGCCGCGTTTCGCGCACGCAGAATCGCTTTTTCGGCAAGTTCTTTAGAGCGCGGCCTCTGACTCGACAGCGCTCGAGGTCCGCGGCAGCCGCGCGGAGAAGAATGTCACCGGCTTGATCGCGAATCCCGCGATCAGGCGAGGCATGCGGCGGAAATCGTCAACCAGCGAACGGCCTTTGCCGCCGGTAAGGAAGGCTCCGTTGCGCATGACGTGCAGATGGAAGAGCGCCGAGAGCAGCGTGAAAATGCACACCGCGAGAATGGCCTTTGGCGCAACCGCCGGGCCGGTAAGGCGATGGGTGATCCAGTCCATCGTCTGCGCCAGGGCGGGCACGCCGATCGCCACAATCAGGTTGCCGAGCCAGCGTGTGCGAAGGCCGAGCGCCTTTTGCTGCATGCCGGCGTAGATGCCCGCGGTAAGCGTTACATACGCCATCTCAACCAGCACAATCGCAAGACTGCCGCGAAGGCCGGTGCGAATGGTGGCTGCCAGGTACACCAGCGAGCGGGCGGTTGCGCTCATCAGCGCACATTTCCAGTTCCAGCAGGAGTAGACCATCGCGAGGCGCATCCGACGACGTTGGAACATGCCTCTATAGTGAGTGCGCGACGAGAAAGGAGCGTCACATTCCGATTACAGCCTTGTTGAGATTCACCGCTTGCTGTTATCAATCGGATTCCTCTGTGGGAATCGCGGGCATTATTGCTTTCTCTTGGCAAACAACTCGTCGAGCTTCTGCTCCCAGGCGTGGTAATCCAGGTACTTGTACAAGTCGGCGCGGCTCTGCATCAGCGGCACCACGCTCTTCTGCGTACCCTCGGTGCGAATGGTCTCATAGACCTTGAGCGCCGCGGCGTTCATGGCGCGGTAGGCAGCGCAGCAGTAGAGGACGATGTCGACGCCGGCCTGGGCGAGCTCGTCGCGCGTCCAGAGAGGAGTTTGGCCGAACTCGGTGATATTGGCCAGGATAGGCACGCCCACGGCGCTGCGGAACTGGGTGTACATGGCGAGCTCCGTAACGGCTTCGGCAAAGATCATGTCGGCGCCGGCGGCAACGTAGGCCTGGGCGCGGGCGATGGCGGCCTCAAGGCCCTCGCTGGCGATCGCATCGGTGCGGGCCATGATGACAAACGCAGCGTCGGTGCGGGCGTCGACCGCAGCCTTGATGCGGTCGCACATCTCTTCATCGGACACCAGCTCCTTACCGGGGCGATGGCCGCAGCGCTTGGCGCCCACCTGGTCCTCGATATGCACGGCGGCAGCGCCGGCCTTGATCGTCTGGCGGATGGTGCGCGCAATGTTGAAGGCCGATCCCCAGCCCGTGTCGATGTCGACGAGAAGCGGCAGATCGACGGCGTCGGTGATGCGCCGGACGTCGGTGAGCACGTCTTCCATGGTGCTGATGCCGAGGTCGGGAAGGCCCAGCGAGTTGGCGGCCACGCCGCCGCCGGAGAGATAGAGCGCGCGGAAACCCACTGCCTGGGCCAGCCGCGCAGTGTAGGCGTTGATGGCGCCGGCGACTTGCAGGGGCTTTTCAGTCTCAAGCGCTGCGCGAAAGCGCTGGCCCGGCGACGGAAGTGCAAGAGTCTGCTGCATGCGATGCCCGCATGATAACAGGATTTTCATGGGCCTCACGTAATCCGGGTTTCCGAAACGGGGCGCGCGGTGCGACAATTCTCGCGTCGGGGCCAACGCAACCAAACCTGGCCTCTTCCCGGAGGAGACAAATCAACATGAAACGAATGCTTGTGTGTACCGGCCTTCTGTTTGCCGCAACCACGATGCTGGCGCAGCAGGCTCCGCCCAAAAAGCCGCCGCTGAGCCCACCGGCCGCTACGACTGCCACCATCAGCGGCAAGACCATCACCATTACCTACAGCTCACCAGGAGTGCGCGGACGCAAGGGCAAGATCTTTACCAAGGATGGGCTGATCAGCCACGAACCGCACTATCCGGTGTGGCGCGCCGGCGCAAACTCCGCCACCACGCTTGAGACCAGCGGCGACCTGACCATCGGCAACCTGAATGTCCCCGCGGGGAAATACACGCTCTTTGTCGATATCTCGGACCCCGATGCCTGGGTGCTGATCGTGAGCAAAGACACCGGCGAGTGGGGCCTCTCGTATGACGCGTCGAAAGACCTGGGCCGGACCAAGATGACCATGTCGACCCCGCCCAAGATGGTTGAGTACCTGACCTACGCCATTACCGATGACGGCGGGGGCAAGGGAACGCTTTCGCTGGATTGGGAGAATATGGAAGCGATGGTGCCGATCGCGGCGAAGTGAGCAGAGGCTGCGTCAGTCAAGAGTGTTGAGGGTTGCTTCGTATCGGAGCTGCCCATCCCAGGTCCCCAAATGCGAGGGATCTCCACCCCAACGAGCGTAGATCACTCGTTGGGGACCCCGGGACCTGGGGCACCCAACAGTCGGTTGCCCGGTTTTCCTCAACTCCCGATAGAATAGATGGTGGGAGACGCTTCCCCTCGGAGTTGTGAACTTTGCCACTTTACCCGTACCGCTGCACCCAGTGCGGCCATAAATTTGAAAAAATCCAGAACTTCAGCGCCAAGCCTGAAAAGGTCTGCCCCAAGTGCGGCGGCGTGCTGGAGCGCCCGCTGACCGTGCCTGGTTTTCACTTCAAAGGCGCCGGCTGGTATGTGAACGACTACGCGTCGAAGAGCAGCTCATCGGGCGACTCCTCGGCCAGCGAATCCAAACCCGGTGATTCAGCCGGCAAGTCCGCTCCGGCCGAAACCAAATCCCCCGCCAAGACCGAGGCGGCGAGCGGCTGTGGGGGCGCGTGTGCCTGCGCGGCGGCCGCGGCGACGTCAAGCTCGAGTTCCTGAGCCCGGCTGATGGATTTTTCTTTAAGGACCGCGGCCCATTTCTGCGGATCCGTTCACGCAATCGAGACTTAAATCTCAAATCCAGTGCCCCTGCTCGATCCCATTCCGTCGCCGGTTGCACATGCCGATCTGGCTGCGCTCGAGTGGGAGCCGCTCGTCGAGCTGGTGGCCGGCTTTGCCGCTTCGCGCGTCGGGCGCGAGGCGATCCTGGCGCTGCATCCTTCCTCTGACGAAGACTGGATAAGCCGGCAGCACCGGCTCACCGCCGAGGTGCGGCTGCTGCTCGAGGAGCAGGTCTCCGTGCCGCTGGGCGGGCTGTTCGATCCCACGGAGCTGGCGGCGAAGGCGCGCATTCCCGAGGCGGCGCTCGAGGCCGCGGAGCTGCAGGCCGTGGCGCGGCTGGCCAACGATATCGCTGCGTGGCAGGGTCTGTTGCGCGAGCCTCCGGCGCGCCTTGTCGGGCGGTTGACGGGGCTCGCGGAGTTGTCGGCCGCGCTCACCGGCAACCTGCGCGGGCTGGCCGAGACCATTGAGCGCAAGATACTGCCCGATGGTTCGCTGGCCGACGATGCATCGCCCGAGCTGAACCGCATTCGTCGCGAGCAGGAGCGGCAGCAGCGCGCGATTGAAGAGAGCCTGCGCGCCGCGCTCAGGAAACTCTCGAGCGACGGATCGACGCAGGACGATGTGATTACAATTCGCGGCGACCGGTTCGTGATTCCGGTGCGCGCCGAGCTCAAGCGGCGAGTAACGGGCGTGATTCACGGGGCCAGCTCGTCGGGCCAGACGGTGTTTGTTGAGCCGCTTGAGACCATCGAACAGAACAACGAGCTGGTGCGGCTGCTTGAAGAAGAGCAGGAAGAGATTCACCGCATTTTTGTCGCGCTCACCCGGCAGGTGGGCACGTACTCCGATGCGCTGGTTGCCGGGGCGCGTGTGCTGGCCGCGGTTGATACGCTGTTGGCGCGGGCGCGTTTCGCGCGCAGTTATAACGGCGTGGGACCAACTTTTTCGCAAGAGCAGTTGTCGATTCGGGCCGGGCGCCATCCTCTGCTTGAGAAGCGCCTGCGCGCGCAGGGCGGCGTGGTTGTGCCGCTCGATCTTGAGCTGACGGCGGCCGAGCGGCAATTGATTATCAGCGGCCCCAACACGGGCGGTAAGACGGTTGCGCTCAAGACCACTGCGCTGCTGGCGATGATGGCGCAGGCGGGTATTCCGGTGCCGGCGGAGCAGGCCAGTTTCCCGGTGTTTACGGCGTTTCTGGCCGATATCGGCGACGCGCAGTCGATTGAGGCGGCGCTTTCCACTTTTTCCGCGCACATCACCAATCTCGACCGGTTGGCGCGGCTGGCTGACGGGCGCTCGCTGGTGCTGCTCGATGAGCTGGGCTCGGCCACCGATCCTGAAGAGGGTGCGGCGCTGGCGGTTGCGGTCGCAGATTTTTTCAGGGGCGTTGGGGCGTGGACGCTGGTTTCGACGCACCACACATCGCTCAAAGTCTATGCAGCCAACACGCCGGGCGTGCTCAACGCCGCGGCCGGCGTAGACGAAAAAACGCTGGCGCCGAATTACCGGTTTCACTTGGGCGTGCCGGGAGCTTCGGCCGGAATCCAGACCGCCGAGCGGCTTGGCCTGAACGCGGCCATCATTGCTGCCGCGCGCCAGAGGCTGGGCTCGCAGCAGGCCGATGTGGCGAAGTTCCTTGAAAAACTTCACGCCGAACTTGCAGAACTCGACCAGGACAAGAAAAAAACGCGCGAACAGCAGTACGCGCTGAACCAGGAGCGCAAGAGGCTGGAACGCGAGGGCGATACCGAAGTGCGTAACCGCACCCGTGAGCTTGAGCAGAAACTGGCATCGCTGCTTAAAGATTTCGAGTTCCAGATGCGCGAGAACGTGCGCGCGGTCGAGGATCGCGTGGCGCAGCAAAAGCTCTCAAAAGAAGCCGAGCGGCGCATCAACCGGCTCAGGCGCGAGTTCCAGGAGAGCTTTAACCAGACTGTGGTTGCGCACCGCACCGGCGCCGACAAAGATGATGCGAACGCTCAGCCGCACCTGTTGAAGCATGTTGCCGCAGGCGACCGCGTGCTCATCAAATCGATGAACAAGATCGGCGTGGTGCAGCGCGAGGTTGAGAAGGATGTGTTTGAGGTCGCGCTGGGGCCGATCAAGATGCGCGTCAAGCGCGCCGAGCTCTCCGCACCTCCGGGTTTTGGAGGAGACGCCGGGCAGGGGAAGCCCGGGCAAAGCAAGATTGATCCCCTCGCCGCGGTGCGGAAGCAGCAGGGCGTGCACGTTACGGTCACGAGCGCCAGCACTGACGATATGCGCATGGAGATCAACCTCATCGGCAAGACGGTGGACGAGGCCACCGACGAACTCGAGAAGTATCTCGACCGCGCCTTTCTGGCCGGATTGCCGCGCGTGCGCGTGATCCACGGTCACGGTGCCGGCATCCTGCGGCGAGGCGTGCGCGAGTTTCTCAAAACCCATCCGCACGTGGCCGGCATCGCCGAAGCCCCGCAGAACGAGGGCGGGCAGGGCGCGACGCTGGTCGAGCTGCGGCAATAGTTGGCCGATATGGTATTGAGGGAGGGCCGATGCCCAAAAAGGCGAAGAGCAGGAGATTTGCAAGTAAGGCCGACGAGGCTGCGTGGTGGGTAGCGAACGAGGAGGCGGCCGCCGATGAGTTCGAGAAGGCCCTTAAGGAAGGCTACGTGGGCCGCTGCGTTCTCGTTGTGACGGGCGATTCGGCGGTCGCAAAAGTTCGGTTGGGTTCGAGGGATGTCGCCGAAGCATGCAAGCAGGCTCGCGAGCGCGGGGTGGGTTTCCACACGCACCTGAAAACGCTCATTCACGAGGCATTGCGCGCCGCAAAGACAGCACGCAAGACGGCGGCACTTTAGGCCGCCTGCAGGTTGTCTCGTGCGTGAACGCTCCTTCTCACTTCGCCGCTGGACATGCCGTCAGCCCGCACCCCCGTCCCACCCGCTGAGGCTGTAATTACATTTTGATGACATTGCAACTGCGGCCGGGATGATAATGAGACGTGTATCGTCCCCGAAGGCCAAATCTGGAGGTCAAATGAGAAAACTGTTTTTGGCGTTGGCGCTTTGCGCCGTAGCAGGCACGCTGCAGGCGCGCGCGGCGAGCATCTACGACTTTCAAATGAATTCAATAGACGGGCAGCAGGTGAGCCTCGCGAGCTACAAGGGCAAGGTAGTGCTGCTGGTGAATGTGGCCAGCAAGTGCGGATTCACTCCGCAGTACGCGGCGCTCGAGGCCGTCTACGAAAAATATAAAGACCGAGGGCTGGTGATCGTGGGCATTCCCGCCAACAACTTTGCGCAGCAGGAGCCGGGCACGAACGCCGAGATCAAGACCTTCTGCACGCGCAAATACAACGTCAGCTTCCCCATGATGGCCAAGGTCAGCGTGAAGGGCGACGACCAGACGCCGCTCTACAAGTTCCTCACCGATACTTCAACCGACCCGCAGTTTGCCGGCGACATCAAGTGGAACTTCACCAAGTTTCTCTTTGACCGCAACGGCAAGCCCGTGGCGCGGTTTGAGCCGGCCGTAACGCCCGACTCGCCGCAGGTGACCGCAGCAATTGAGGCGGCGCTGGGGCAGTAAGCGCAATGAGTGATACTAATCCTCGGGCTGACTTCTATGAGCAAACTGAAGACTCCTAAACAAAAGAAACTCGCGAGTCTCGCTCTGGACCGTAGAAATGTCTATGGTGAGAACGACAAGGCGAGTCGAAAGTTGATTCCGGCTGGCAAGCAGCTGAGCCATCAGAGTCTGCGCAGTGCGGCAAAGCGCCCGCTGCTCAAAACGGAACGGCTTGTGGATGAGGATTCAGCAAATCGCGCCGAGTTTGATGTTCAGAGCGCCCTGATTCAGTCGAAAAGAAAGAGCTTCAAGAAACGCCCCGACGCGCCGCTCGGCGCAGTATTGAAGGACAAAACTGGGCCGCATCTGCCTGTCTGGCAAGGCGCAGACCCCTGGGGAGTCTATCGCGAGATACTCGACCCGAAGAAACGCAAGATCGACCGCTCATAGCCGCCTGATGCGGCGAAGACAAAACAGGCTCCGCATTGCGGAGCCAGTTCTACTGATCACTGACAACTGATCACTGACAACTGTTCATGCCTGACACTCAGTTTGGTTCAATCGGCGGGAGGTGTCGCTTCGCGAGCCGCGCCTCTTCCGGGGGAGTTGGCAAAGGCAGCGGCAGTTCCAGTGTTCCCAGGTGCCCACTCAATACATCCACGATTCCGAGCCGCAGCGAAATCGCCGTTGCCGGCGCTTCAAATTCCTGATGCATGCGTAAGCCCCCGATCTGCGCGTCCTTGAAGGCTGCCGAGTTCAAAGTCGTGGCTGACTCGAAGGCGATCTGGCTCAGCACGGCGCCTTTCTCCCCGAAGGCGACCGCCATCAAGATCAGATTCGTGCTATGGCCCGTGGCCTTCGCTCCGAATCGTAGTTCAGAAGTCGCAATCGCATAGTCGGCCGAATACCGTTGCAATTCAACGAGGGGGGCTTTCGCCCCCGCACCGCGTGCGGAAGAAGGGTTCGCGTCTTTGCGCGGCTTGCCCATGGGGACAACCCGAGCGGCGAAGACCAACTGTCTTGCCTGCGGCAATCCTTGCTCCATCGCCGCCGAATTCATTGCAATCTTCAAGTCCGACTTAGCAGATGCCGCTTGCTGGTCGACGGCATAGTAACCACGCCGGTACGCCACGTGGTATCCCTTCTTGGCGAGCGACACTTTGATGCTCCTGAAAGCGTCGTCCTGCATCTGCTTCTTCGGCGAATACGAAAGCAGGTAGTAGTGCGAGCTCAGTTCCGCCGCCGTTTGCATCGCTTGCGTCAGGTCGTTGGTGTTTTGGAATGCTTTCCCGCCGGTCTCGTTTGCGACCTGCTCCATGGCCTCAGTTGCCGCAAGCCGGTCCTTTCTCAGTTCATCCAGCCTCTGGTCCAAGGCGCTCGGCGCCGCGATGGAACTCGCCTGATTGGTTCCCCCAGCCGACACATGCGCTATCGCCGGCGCCATGGATCCAGGCAGCCCTAATGTCGAGGGATTCGGATTCTCGTCGATGCCGGGATCAACATCCACCGCCAACCCGCGCGCGTTCACCGGATACACGGCGATGTGCGACTCTGCCAGCAGATTAGTGGTCTTGCGGACCAGGTTGGAATAGGTGTTCTGGACGGGCGACAGGATCGCAGTATCGACGTTGGGATTCTCATTGGCGACAAACGAAAGGGGAAAAGATCCCGACACCCAGATCAGGCTCTTTCTTCCCGGGGTCGCCTTTAGATAGCGTGCCAGCGCGGCGAAGGCGTCCGTGGTGATGACAGCGCGCCGGTCCAGTTGCGTGGCATTCAGGTTCGCTTGGTCATTTGTGAGCTGTTGTACGTCGCGCTCCAGGTCGGGATTGAATTGGCTCTGATCCTTGTAGCCCTCGATAATGTTTCCCAGATCGAACTTCTGGAGCTCTGAAGAAATCCTTGGCCGTGCGCTCTTGCTGCCAAGGGTGGCGAGAAGAAGATTCTCGTCCGAGGTGAAGCCTTGAAGCACTTGCAGGTGTTCGGCCAGCAAAAAGAGAGCGAATTTCGTTCCTATCGGCTTGGTTCGCAGAAACTTCGTGAGGTGTTGTATGGCGTCCTGCTGATCCGCTATTTCGGTGTTGAGAAAGTCCAGCAGAATCACAACCATGGGTTGATCTGACGTCGTATTTTCGTTGTTGTTGAAGACGTTCGGTGGTGGAGGAGCGCTTGGCACGGGCCTTGAAGTCTCAACGGAACTATTGCCGTATTCGCGGGCAGAGAGAAGATTCTGCGGCTCTCCGTTTTCTTGTACCTGGAAATCGTCTTTCGAAAGGTCTTTAACCGCGTGTCCCTTGGAGTCCGTTACTACGGCATCCACGGTCACCTCTTCCGCCCGGACCGTGATCGTAGGCTGATTTTGAGCCTGACCGGCGTCTTGCGCATTCGCGCTGGCAGAATCCGTAGCTCCCGGTTTCGCGCCTTGTCCGGACACATTCGGGAGCTCCATCGGGGCGCGGTTTTCCGTTCGTACCGGCGCCGCGAGATTGCTTCCCGGATCTTGTTCGGCGGCTTGGGAATCTGGCTCCGATGAGTCCTGGACGGTCTCGTCGGCTGAGGACGCGGCAGGCGCAGCCAGATCCGGTGAATCCGCGTCCATGGCCACGTACTTTTCCCGTTCCTCGGTTGTCATCGGCGGCAGATCGTAGAGATAGAGCACGGTTCCGTCGACGAAAGCGAGCCGAAGCCCGTCCGGGGATAGGGAATAATTCTGATTCTTCAGAATCGCGGCCTTTGCTCCCGTCTTCAGAATCTCGTTTCCAGTCGCCGCCTCCAGTACCCGGATATCCTGTTCGACATCCGGCCAGCCTGCCCCGTCGTCGCCTGAGGTGGACTCCAGCTCATCGCGATCGGCGGTGACCGTACTCACCACAATTCGGCTCCCATCGTCGCTGCTGATGATCTCGGGATAAAACCGGTCCTGGCTCCATCGCTGCCGCCAAAGCGGATGCCCGCTGAGAGTGAAGACGCTGACGCTGTAAGCGGCTCCGTCTGGCGAACACCGCCCGACAAACAGGGTTTTGCCGGTCGGAAACAGCAGAGCCGGCCGGCAGGGTGTTCGCACCAGCATCAGATCCTTGCGTTTGCTCTCGCTCTCCCCAAATCGGATCAGCCACGTCTGGTGCAGGGGATTGTGTACGGAGTCGGCATAGCCCGCGCTCAGAAATTCCATTTCGGAAACTTGCGGAGCTTTGAGAGTTCTCCTTAACTCGAGCGAATCTATATCCCGGAACTCAATTTTCACCTGGATCTTATTCTGTTGATCTTGTTCCGCGTTTGTGTTCTCCCGTGCGCGCGTCTCGAGAATCAACTGCTTCCGGTCCGCGGTAATTCCGCTCCAAAGCAACTCGTCCGGGGACGAATACAAAAGCTTTTCCTTGAGATCGGGACCGACCAGGAAAAAACTGTTCGACCGGCGCAGGAGAAAACGCCCATTACCAAGCGGCCACAAATATCTGCCAAAGTCGTAAAGTTGCCAGTATGTTTCTGCCGTCACCCGGTTGTTGCTGAGATCGATCACAACAGCACGAACCATGTGGCAGGAACTCGTGGGCGCGCAGTCTGCACTGCGCGCCAGCAATGCATGTGCACTGTGTGCGTTGAAGGTGAACAGCAGGTGATCGGAATCGACAAAGTTCACACTCAGATTGAATCTGTAGGTGAACCGGTTCAGCGGGGACAGGCCTGAATAACCAAAGGCCGATAGATCGATCTGCGTGTGCGGCGGGGCTGGCTTCATCTGCCCGGCCGCAACTTCCAACTCAGCCAGACATACCAACACAAGAAAACCGAGAAAGACGATGTGTAGCCGAATCTTTGGCATAACTGACACAGCGCTCTGGATGGCGCGCTTCACCAGCTTGTCCCCGCTCAGATCGCGTGGCAATTTCATGCGACAGCCAGCACTTCGTCGCGGACCAGGCGCAGCCGGACGGCCGCGGGCGGAGCCGAATCGAAATAGAACGCCGCAACCGCCTCGCGGACGTTGGCTCTTAGCTCCTCCCAGGTGTCAGCCTGCGTGAAGATGCTTTCACCGAGGGCTTCAGCCGTGTAGCCGCCGTCTGCC
>Ga0326727_10002070_pt1 | contig 70748 bp, 54 predicted proteins | sample MB2enrmetagenome_FD_207643 | JGI IMG/M metagenome (GOLD analysis project Ga0326727, IMG submission 207643) | Lab enriched peat soil microbial communities from McLean, Ithaca, NY, United States - MB29MY | ecosystem: Environmental > Terrestrial > Soil > Wetlands > Peat | place: USA: New York...
AGTTCGCTTTGGATTGTTTAACTTGGCGCAGGGCGGAAGCGCTGAACAGCGCAGGATGGAGGGCCTTTTGCGGCGCGTCAGGCGTGTAAATTCTGCCAGATACGGTATTTTCTACCCGGTAAATCCAGCGGGAAGTGGGCCTACTTCATCTCGACGTGAAGGATGCGAATCTCCGGATACGCGCCGTCCCAGTTAGGTGAGACCGTGTCGAAGATCAGGCGGAAATCCTGCTCGTCGCCGGGCTTGAGCGGAGCCGCGGAGACCGGTTCTACATCAATGTAGGGCGAGCGCATGCGGATGAGCTTGAGCGGCTGAGTCTCGTTCTGCGTAACTTCATGGGCGAAATCGTGGAAAAGCACCTGCACGGTGACAGCCGTTACGGTGCGGGAGCCCTGGTTGGCAATGTGGCCGTCCAGGTAGGTGACCTTGCCTCCGGTCAGGTTGCCGGATTCGCTCATGGCCAGGCTCGTGAGCGGGAGATTGCCCGCATAGGGGTCCAGAGGCGCGGTGATGGGCGCAACCATGGCTGTTCCCTTGCCAAGGGCGTTCTTGTGCTCGAGGCTCAAGATCACCACGGCGGCAATCGACAGAATGACGGCGGCAGCCACAACAAGCGGGAGCCAGTTGTGTTCTTGCCTCTCAGCGGAAGGGGCGACTTCAGGGCCAATGCTCACGTGCGGAATTTTACACCTATAGAAGAAGAAAGTCCCCAACTCCCCCTGTTTTGAGGAATAATGAGGCAACACGGCAGAAGACGACAGATCAATTACTTCATGGGTGCTTGCCAACCGGGAGGAAAGAATGTCAGACGACAATCCTCAGAATCAGCCGCCAGTCTACTCATTTCAAGGCAACTCTCCAGCCGACGAACTCCTCGAAATTGCACGCATCCACCACAAGGAAGCTAAAGAGCTGCTGGAACACTCTCAGCAGGCAAAGGCCGAGGGAAGGGAGGAAGAGGCCAAACTGCTGATGGATCTGTGGGTCGCGCGGGAGGAACGTGCCGTGGAGTTCGAGAGGGCAGCCAGAGGCGAAGGCGGCGACCCGGTAGTGAACGAAATACTGGACTGGCAGGAAGATATTTGCGAGACCTATACCCCGCCTTCACTGGAGTTCTTTACCGAAGAGGAATTGGCCAACTCGAAATTGCCCGACGATCTGAACCCTCCTCCGCCGGGGCGGATTGATCGATCTTTGACGTGGTTATTGAGCAAGAAAGAACAATGCACGCGCCGCCTCCTTCTGGCAGTCTATTCCTTTCTCAAGTACATTGAGGGCCCCGGCGGCAAGCGCTAGGAGCGGCCTGTTCTGTTGCTGCCTGGAGAGATGATTCTCTATTTTGGCTCGTAAGTGAGCCATCGTCACAATTCTGTTTCTTCCATTCCACTTTCCAGGCATCTCCAAAAGAAATCCTGCGTCTAAGGACTCGGGAGTGAGAACTGGAGAGTCAAGCGATCCGTAATCACTTCCAGAGGGCAGAGAAAGGCAGGCTTGTTATGCAGGCGCCCTCAAGAATTGCATCAGCCATAATGCCAGCGCCCGCCGGAGGGCCAGAGCTCTCTTGCCAGGCGGAGGATCGTACCTACCGGGCAGTCACGATCGCCGCCATTCTTCTGGTGCTGGGAAGCCTTGGGCTGTTCTGAGGCGCGAGGCTGGTCAAGGCGGAGAGGCGAAGAAGAAGATTCTGTGGGTTTCTCCCACATCAGGGCAAATATGCGTGGAAAGTTGTACCGCGACCTTGCAACCGCAATGAGCAGGGCAAAGTTGCGGAGCAATCAGTTTGGAGGCAGCTTCTGAATCCGCTTCCGTGGACCAAATCAAGCTGTGACAGAATTTCAGCCGCGTGCTACCGCGATATGGCAGCGCGCGGATTCACATTCACAGGCTTTTTGTAGCGCCCGATGAGCGAGTTCCAGCGAATTTGGACAATTTCCTGTAGCATCTTGATTCCGTCGTGGAGGTAATTCAGGCGGGTGCGCTCGTCGTGGGCCCAGCTGACCGGCACCTCTTGGACGCGGAGGCCGCGCTTGAGAGCGATAAACAGAATCTCCGGGTCGAAGCCCCAGCGCTCGATGGTTTGAAGCTGGAAGACGGCCTGAGCGGCATCATGGGTGAAGGCTTTCAGGCCGCACTGGGTGTCGGCGAAGGGCAGACGCATGACGGCGCGGGTGACGGCGTTGAAGCAGCGCCCAAAGAACTGGCGGTAAAGAGGCTGGGATTGAGTTTGGCGGCCGCTTTCCAGCCAGCGGGAGCCGATGGCGATGTCGGCGCCTCGTTCGATGGCTGCGAAGAGCCGTTCGGCCTCCTCGATGGGCGCCGACAGGTCGGCGTCGGTGAAGAGCACTACACTGCCCCGCGCGTCAAGCATTCCGGCGCGCACGCTGTAGCCCTTGCCGCGGTTGCCGGGATTTTCCATCAAACGCACTTCGGGCGCTGTTGCACCAAAGGCCTGAACCACCTCGACCGTCGCGTCGGTTGAGCCGTCGTTGACGACGATGACCTCGGCATTCCAGCCGTGAGCGCGGATGCATTCCAGCACCGAATGGAGCGTCGCCGGTAGGCGCGCGCTTTCGTTGAAGGCTGGAATCACAATGCTGTACTTCGGCCTTGGGTTGCTGTTTTGAATGCCTGTCATCTTCGCGCTCCTTCTCCGCGTCCGGCCCCTGCCAGAGGGCGGAACCCCCGGGGAAAGACTCTGTCATCATAACGCGGGCCGGTAAAATTGGCCTGCACTAAACCCGGCGCGGAGTTTTCTTTGCCAAGCTGTTGAGAGAAAAGGATAAAATCCAGAGAAGGAGCTACCTTTTTCCTGTCAGTATGGGTGGAATCCGGTTATGCTGTGAGCGGAGGCTAGAGGATATGACAAAGGCAGACTTGGTGGAAAAGGTGACCGGCGTGGGCGACGTGACGCGCCGCGACAGCGAAGTCATCGTCGAGACCATTTTCGATTCTGTGATTTCGGCCCTCAAGGGCGGAGATAAGATTGAAATTCGCGGCTTCGGATCCTTCCGCATCCGCCAGCGCAATCCCCGCATCGGGCGCAATCCCAAGACAGGGGCGCGCGTCGAGGTTCCAGCCAAGAAGGTCCCCTACTTCAAGCCTTCCAAGGAACTTCGCGACCTGGTCAATCCCAAAGAAGCCGCAAAAGCTTCGTGAGCGTGTTTGTCCTCGCGGCTGAATTCTCAACGTCGAGGCCGGTCGGCATCGGGCCGGATGCCGATGACGCTCAACATGCGTCCCGCGTGGCCTTGTGAGGCGCGATGAGAGAAGAACAACTCCTGCTGGCAACTTGTGCAGCCGCCTATCAACTGAACTGATCGTGGCTTGAGGCCAGCTGACAGCAACTGGCGCCGGTTGGCCTCGACCAGATTCAAATGCAGGGCGGGCCCGATGGGCGAGTGGCCGGGTGCGCGCTGGGTGAGAAAAAGCATGGGGTACTTTTTGCGGATCGGATCGGAATCGTAAACCTCGCAAAAAAGTTCACTGGCGTAAGCGAACTGAGACTCGAATTCGGAAAGAATCTCCTCGCCTACGGCAAAGCAGCAGGGACCGATGCCGGGACCGATGGCGGCAATCAAGTCTTCAGGTCGAGAGCCAAACTGGAGTCTCATGCGGCCTACGCCGCTTTCAACGATCCGATTCACTGTCCCACGCCAGCCGGCATGGAAGGCGGCCACAGCATGCCGCTTGCGGTCGGCTACCAGCACCGGGATGCAGTCGGCGGTCTGAATGCCGATGAGCAGACCCGGTTCGTCGGTCATCAAGCCGTCGGCCTTCCTGGGATTCTCGCGGCTGGCGTCCGCCGTGTTTGCCAAGATCACCAGATTGGAATGAATCTGCTTGAGCGTCACCAGCGGCGTGGCGGCGTTTCCGCTGACGGCATCAGCCAGGAGACGGCGATTCTGAATCACCGTTTCCCGGTCGTCGCCGGGCGTAAGGCCCAGATTCAGTTCACCCGGCGCGCCGTCAGCGCAATAAGCCCGGCTGAGGCCGCCCCGGCGGGTGCTGAAACCGTGCCAGAGCCAGTTCATCTTCTCCCAGGCAGGCACCCGCAGCCACTCGACGCCGTTCGGGGCGACACAGGGAACAGGCGCAGCCGGGATAAGTTCCTGTTGTTCCGCGCGTTCGAGACGCACACGGCGGGTGATGCCGGCGGCCTTGCCGCGGAGGTTGCGCACGAGGCCCGCCTGCTCGAAAAGCGCGTCGATCGCCTGGATTTCCTGTTTGGGACGTGTGCCTGTAGTGAAGGAAGAGCGCATCTGGCTCCCATTGTAAAGTGGTTCTCTCTTTTCTGCTGCATTAGGGCGCAAGAGCATGTGGGCCTGCCTTCCGGCAGGCCCGCTCGAGAGGCAATTTAAGGAGGGGGTCCAGTGGGGATTTTGAGAAGAGGTTCGTGGAGAACCTTCAAGAAGGAGTGGATACCTTTCTTGGGAGGGAGGTGTTTCGGGGAAGCCTCTGCTAATTACTTAATGAGATGCATCGGAGTGCAAAAGGTTGCATGAAGTATTTCACATTTCAGATTCCGGCGATGGCCTTCGCCGATCCGAATAGCCGGATGCCTGGGTTAGGTGCCGCTGGGGTCTTCTTTCAGGAATCGCAGCGCCCGCGGAAATCTGCTTTCAGGCAAGCCACGGACGCGCGCAATCATGACGTTCGCAATCGTCTTCGACGCGGAAATGCCGGGATGTGGAACGGTGATTCCGCGCGCACCGTTTTGTTGACGCCTCGTGGCATAATATGTGCTTTGGTTCCAACGTCGAAGGCTTGTCAACTTGGATACCGGTTGAAAAACAAGCGGCTCGGCGCGGGCTGCTGTTAGGTAAGATTGCTTCAGAATAGCTGTAAACCACGTGTCCTTTCGGGTGATTTTGCTGGCCGGAACCGCGGGAACTGAGCGCGGAAAGGCTGGGGAGCCGTTCTTTGGCCCATCGCGCGGTTGGGACGCACGCGGTGGATTGGCCACCCCCGGCTGAGACCACGCTGTGAAGAACTGTAGCGGGCCGGAGTGAAGATGGCAGACGCGGTGTTGGAAACAGAAGGATACGATCGTCAGCAGGAGACTGGACGGCTGGCGGCCCTCAATGCGACCGGGATTCTCGATACCCCTCCGGAACCGAACTATGACACGATCACCCGGCTGGCTGGCGAGTATTTCCGGGCAGCTTCGGCAGGACTCGTTTTTGGCGACGAGGGCCGCGTATGGGTCAAGTCATGCTGGGGCCAGCATGTTCGCGAACTGCCCCGCAAGGACTCGATTTTTAACATGGTGCTCGCGGCGGATGGGACGGTGCTGGTTCCGGACATTTCCAAACTTCCTCAGTCCCAGGGACCGCGCCTCCTTTTCAAGCAACTCAGCGTCGGTTCCTTCGCAGCTGTTCCCGTGCGCTCCTCCGACGGAAAGATTATTGGCGCACTGACCCTTTTCTTTCACGAGACACAGAAGGGGATGACGCCCGATCAGTTCCAAATGCTGCAGAGCCTTGCCGATATGGCTTCCAGCCAGTTGGAATTGCGCAGATTGCACAATACAATTGCCGGGCACAAAATGCGGCGTTCTCGTGCCCAAAGAAGCCGCGGGAACTGGCCGTCTAGGCCCGATTTGCGGCACGCCCTGGAGAAGCACGAGTTTGTGCTTTATTACCAACCCGAAATTGATCTGGTTACGCGGAAGATTGTCGGACTTGAAGCACTGATTCGCTGGGCTCACCCCGTGCGGGGGCTCGTTCTCCCCATGGAATTCATTCCCCTGGCCGAGGAGAGCGGGTTGATTCTGCCCATTGGCGACTGGGGACTTGCCGAGGCCTGCAACCAGATTCAGAACTGGTGCCACGAGGACCCCCGCTACGGTTCCCTGCGCGTCTGTGTAAACCTTTCCGCGCGCCAGTTCTCCCGCGTGGGCTTAGCCGATCACGTGGAGGCATTGCTTTTCAAATCGGGTATTTCCAGCCGGCAACTCGGCCTAGAGATGACGGAGTCAAGCCTGATTCTCAACATGCGTACTGCCCTAGAGGTGCTGGGCAGCCTGCGCAGACTGGGCGTCTCCCTGCTTATGGACGACTTCGGTACCGGCTACAGTTCCCTCAATCACCTCAACTCCTATCCTTTTGACATGCTCAAGATTGACTGTTCCTTTGTGCAAAGCATGACCGAAGGCGATCAATCCCTGCAGATCGTGCGCACCATCATCGAACTGGCCCGGGTCATGGGGATGAGCGTGGTGGCGGAGGGCATCGAGACGCGAGAGCAGTATCGTCTGTTGCGGCATTTGGGATGTCGCTATGGCCAGGGCTACCTCTTTGCGCGCCCCATGACCGCCGAAGCTGTGACCGACCTTTTGCGGCGTCCTGGCAGAGTGCTCGCCGATCCCGAGTCGTAAGGAGTCTACCGCAAGTGCGCGTGGGTCTTTACTCAGCCATCCGCGCGGGCCGTCCAGGGGTAAGCTTTGCTGATTCCTGCCGGAAGGCCACGGCGAAGTTAGAATCTATCCAGGTGTCATCGCGTGCATCCAGTTCTTTTTCACATCGGATCGGTTCTTATCCCGGCCTATGGTGTCTCAGTGGCCATGGGGGTGCTGGTGGCGCTTGCGCTGGCGCTGCGGACGGCGCGCATCACGGGAATCAATGCCGGTCAGGTCTGGAACCTGTGCGTGGTGGCGCTGTTTTCAGGACTTTTGGGCTCACGGTTGTTGCTAGTGGCGCTTAACTGGACTGACCTGAGGCTGCACCCGTCATGGATGCTGGGTTTGGCGATGATTCATCATCCGCTTTTGTCCTGCTTTGGAGCGCTGACGGCGGTGCTGGCCGCCATCTTTTATGGACGCTGGCAAGGGCTGCCGCTGTGGACCACGGCCGATGCTCTGGCCGCGCCCCTGGCCCTGGGAATGGCCTTCGAGCAGTTTGGCACTCTGCTGGCCGGCTCGGGGTACGGAGTCGAAGCTACGGGCGCTTCGGCGCGCTGGGCTGTCACCTATACTCATCCGCTGGCAGCGATTTGGAGCGGCACTCCTCTGGGCGTTGGGTTGCATCCGGTGCAGGCTTACGCGGCGCTCGCATTTCTTTCCCTGTCGGTATTTCTGCTGGTTTGGCTGCCCTGTCGGCGTCAGCCGGGCGACGGAATAGGGCTATCGTTGATGATGGGTGGTGTGGCCGTCTTCATGACTGAGTTCTGGCGCGATCCCGAGGGACGGGGCGCGTTGGCTGGAGGCGCGCTGAACGGGCCGCAGGTGGCAGCCGCGGTGCTGGTGGCCGTTGGCGGGCTCGCGCTGCTGGAGCGAAAGCCACCTGAAGTGAAACAGACGCCTACGGCAGCAGAGAATCAAGGCGGTGTCTCTCCATCCGTGAGTGCCAGTCCGACGACGGCAGATGAATCACCTACGAGAAACGAGGCAGCACATGGCTGAAATGCGCACCATCGAAGTATCGCCGGAGGCCAAGGGACAGAGGCTCGACCAGTTTTTGGCCGAGCAGCTTGAGGGCGTCAGCCGCTCGCGCGTGCAACTGCTTATCGATCAAGGCGACGTGCTGGTCAACGGGCTGCACGAAAAAGCCTCGCTTAAGCTGCGCGGAGGCGAGCGGATCGACGTTACCGGCGAGCCGCGCCCCGCGCCGCTCAAGGCCATTGCAGAAGACATTCCGCTGGACGTGGTTTACGAGGACGCGGACCTGGCGGTGGTGAACAAACCGGCCGGGATGATGGTCCATGCCGGATCGGGGCAGAGCGACGACGAGCGCAATCGTGGCACGCTGGTCAATGCGCTCCTCTATCGCTTCAAGAAGCTTTCCTCGACTGGCGGCGACCTGAGGCCGGGCATCGTCCACCGTCTCGACAAGCAGACCAGTGGCCTGATTGTGGTGGCCAAGAACGATCGCGCTCATGCGGCCCTGGCAGAGATGTTTTCCAGCCACCGCATCAAGAAAACTTACCTTGCGCTTGTGCAGGGAAGCGTGGAGCGCGCCAAGGGCACCATCAACGCCAGTGTGGGCCGCGACCCGTTGCGGCGCACGCGCATGACCACCAAGCCGCTGGAAAACGCCCGCACGGCTGTCTCGCATTACGAGGTGGTCAGGCGGATCAGCAACCGCTTCGGCAAGTTCACGCTGGTCAAGGTGCGCATCGAGACCGGACGAACGCATCAGATTCGCGTACACATGGCGTCGATCGGCTATCCCGTGGTGGGCGATACGCTCTACGGCGGGCCGGGGCAGTTGACCGATCAGGCGGCCTCGCAAGCAGCAACATCCAAGGCGGCAAGGCGTAAGGCGGAGCCGGAACGGCTCCGGCTGGGGCGCAACTTTCTGCACGCCGCGCAGCTCGAATTTGCGCACCCCGTGACGGGCAAGCTGTTGCAACTCGAGGCGCCGCTGCCCGCGGAGCTGGCTTCGTTTCTTTCCCGGTTGGAAAATGAAGCAGGCACTGCCGGCAAATGAAGAGCGAGCATTGTTGTCGCCACGGAGCGATATAATCGCTTCGCATCGGCATTCCTTCAGGAGATTCCCGTGACTCTGAGATATGGACGATTGTTCGCGGTGGCCTTGTGCGGCGGCTTTATCTTTCTGCAGCCCTGTATCGCTCAGCAAAGTCTGCCAAGGCCGGCGAAGGTTCTCACGCCCGAGCACAAGGTATTTCAACAGCAAAGCAAGGAGTATGCGGCCAAGCGAGTGAAACTTCAGACCCAGGCCAAACAGATCTTTGACGCAGAGATGGCCCGCGAAAAGGCCGGAGACTGCCCGGAGGCCCAAACCACCTATGACTTCAACATCTGCTTCGGGAAACAAGCGGCCACGACGGACCAGAACCTGAAGAGCTTTGAAGGAATCATCCGCGAACTGAACGCGCCGCCGCCGCAGATGCCTGGCACACCAGACGCCGATATGCCAGGAATCGCGGGAATCAGCCTCACGCCGGAGCATCTTCTGGCAGAGTTCGACCGCGTGGAGCAGAACTGGCGCCAGTACCGTGAGACGGCTTGCACGGCAGCCTTCCACCAGTTCGAAGGAGGCACTGGCGGGCCAAGCTTTGAACTCCAATGTGAGTTGACGCTGGCGCGCTCCCATATGCGCGAGTTGGAGATGATCTATGGGATGGATTTACGCTTGTAGAAGGCGGGATCCAGGCACAAAGATGCAGCGTCATTGCTAGAATGAGGAAGTCATGACCATGAAGCTTTCAGCATTTCTGTTTGCCGCGGCGTTTGCGGCGGTCGCCTTGCACGCGCAGCAACCCGCAACTCCGTCTGCTGCCCAATCTGCGCAGGTACCGGAAGCCCAACCAGTGCAGGCCCCGTCCGTTCAGCCGCCAGCGGCCCAGGCTGCCGATCAACAGTCGGACACGGGGACGTACACCATTCCGCTGAAGGTCAATGAGGTCAACCTCATCTTTACCGTGACCGACAAGCACGGGCACTATATTCCCAACCTGCGACAAAGCGACTTTGCGCTGCTCGACGATGGCCGCGCTCCGGCGAAGGTAAACTCCTTCCATCAGCAGATCAATCTGCCGTTGCGCGTAGGCCTGGTGATCGACGCCAGTACCTCGATTCGTTCCCGCTTTCAGTTCGAGCAGCAGTCGGCGACCGAGTTTCTGTTGCAGATTCTCAAGGCCAAGAGCGACCGCGCCTTCGTGATGGGTTTCGACGTGACGCCCAACCTGACGCAGGACTGGACCAACAACATAGACGGCCTGGAGACCGGCGTGAACCGCCTGCGCCCGGGCGGCGGCACGGCGCTGTTCGATGCTGTCTACACGGCCTGCCGCGACAAGCTGCTGGATGTCGCGCGTGGCCAGGAGCCGGTGCGCAAGGCCATGGTGCTGATCTCCGACGGCGATGACAACCAGAGCCGCGTCTACCTGGATGAGGCCATCAAGGAATGCCAGCGGGCTGAAACCATCATCTACGCCGTGAGCACCAATTGGACGCCGAGCCGCGGCAAGGGCGACCAGGTGCTGAGCCAGATGGCCTCGGAAACCGGAGGGGAGGCCTTCTTCCCGCCTTCGGTTGAAGAGATGTCGAACAGCTTCCGTGGCATTCAGGAGGAGCTGCGCAGCCAGTACGCGTTGACCTACACTCCGGCCGAATTCAAGGAAAATGGGGCATTTCGTCCCATCTATCTCTACTGCAACGACCGGCGCTACCAGGCGCGAACGCGCAAGGGCTACTTTGCACCGCGGCCGCTAGGCAAATAGCGGAAGCAGAGAACTTCGTCGGGGCGAATGATTGTTCTTGCATTGCAAAGAGGCGCGGCCGCAACCGCGCCTCTTTGCTTGCTGCGAACACCTTCCTGCGCGGGGCGTTCCATGCCCGACATTGAGCGGGATGCACAGCGGTCATTTCCGACTTTCCTTTTGCTTCCTCATCAGATTCTCCGATCCGTTTCGTTTCGGGACAATTTCGCGTCCCGCTGTCCGTTTTTGCTCCAGTTCTGGAATCTTCTTGTTTTTCTCTCACACATTTCGCCGTATGCGCGATGAAATAGAGGTTGAACGGCTTCAAAGGTTCTCCATTGGGATCGTTGCGCGGCATGAATAAATTCAAAGTGGTCTGCCGCATCGGGACAGAGGAAACGATGAGGATTGGTCAGACTGCTGAGGGACTGTGCGGACGGGAGGCAACAGGGTGATCCGGCAGGCAATTTCGTGTGACATCTGCGGAATGGAAAAGAAGCAGACGAATCACTGGTTTGTGGCCAATGAGCAGGGAGGGGAACTGCGCGTGAGCGGGTGGAACTCGCGCAACCGGCTGCGTCCGGGCTCGAAACATCTGTGCGGCCAGACCTGCCTGCACAAGCTGGTGGATGACTTCATGGCCAGGGCGTTGACGGAGCGTGGGCCGCAGGCCGCCGCCAACAATGCCGCAAGCGAAGTTCAGGAAAGCGTCGTGAAAGAAATGGCCAAGAAGGAGGCCGCAGGCACGGATGCCAGCCTGACCTCAAGCGCGGCCTTTGAGGATGCGGAGTTCGAGTCTTCCGCGCGGCTGATTCCGGCGCCTGTGCCCGTTGCGCCCGCGCGGCCCCCGCTGCGGATGCCGATAGAAATGGTTGCCGCTCCGGCCCGGCCGCGCAGCGACGAGGCGATAGTCCTGGTCGACGACGAGCCACCCCGCTTTGCAACGCGCAACTGGCGCGCCGCGGCCTGGGAGCGCGAGCGCGAGCGCGAAATGCGCGCCAACGAACGCCATTCCGGCTCGCCCGCCCGCCGCCGATTCAACTAAGGGAGAGTGCGAGGTTGCCATGTGGCTGGACTTGCTGTTGATTCTCGTTGCTGTCTATCCGCTGATGCATACGACATCGATTTCGCGTAGAACGATGGAACGCTCAATTCACGCGGCGATCAGGTGAGTGTCAATTTTGGGATGGTCCGGCTTCCAGGAGTGCCAGCAGACCGGCCTCATCGAGCACCGGAACCTTCAGTTCGCGCGCCTTGTCGAGCTTTGAGCCGGCATCCGTGCCGGCGACTACGTAGCTGGTTTTTCTGCTGACGGAGCCAACGGCCTTGCCGCCCGCGGCCTCGATTTTTCGCTTGGCCTCGTCGCGCGTGAGCGTGGGCAGCGTACCGGTGAGCACAAAGGTAAGCCCTGCCAACTGCGCCGAGCGCTCGCGCTTCTCCGCCGTCATGTCTATCCCGGCATTTTCCAGCCGCTTCACCAGGTCGCAATTCTCCTTGTCCGCAAAAAACTCGACAATGGATTGCGCAATGCGCGGGCCGACCTCTTCCACCCGCTCCAGTTCTTCGCTGGAAGCCGCTCGCAGGGCTTCCATCGAGCCAAACTCCTCTGCCAGCAACTCCGCTGTTCTTTCCCCAATAAACCGGATTCCCAAGCCCATGAGCACGCGGGCCAGGCCGGCTTTCTTGGAGGCTTCAATTTCATCAAGCAGTGTCTCCGCCGATTTTTCCGCAAAGCGGTCCAGCGCGAGCAGGTCCCACATCTTCAAGTGGTAGAGGTCGGCGACGCTCTGCACCAGTTTCCGGTCCAGCAGTTGCTGCACCACAGCCTCGCCCAGGCCCTCGATATTCATCACTCCGCGCGATGCAAAATGCAGTAGGCTTTCGCGCAGCTTGGCCGGGCAGTCAGCATTGACGCAGCGAAAATCCACCTCGCCCTCGGCGCGCACGACAGCGCTCTTGCACTCGGGGCATTCCGAGGGAAAAACAAAAGCATCGTTCCCGCGCTTGTGCTCGGCGTCATCGAGGACTTCGACGACCTTGGGAATCACGTCGCCGCCGCGCTCGACCTTGACCCAGTCGCCGATGCGAAGCCCGAGGTTCTGGATGAAGTCGGCGTTGTGCAGCGTGGCGCGGCTGACCGTGGTGCCGCCGATGAAAACCGGAGTCAGCTCGGCCACAGGGGTCAGCTTGCCGGTGCGGCCCACCTGCACGGTGATGGCGTTGACCTGCGTGATGCCCGACTTGGCCGTGAATTTGTAGGCGATGGCCCAGCGCGGGGCGCGGCCTGTCGAGCCCAGCCGCTGCTGCGTCAAGTGCGCGTCCACCTTGAAAACTACGCCGTCGATATCGTATCCGAGATTGTCGCGCGCGGCCTCGGCGTCGTTGATGAAGGCGGTCATTTCGTCGATCGACGAGACCAGCTTGCGGCGAGGATTGACGCGAAAGCCGAGGGCAGCGAGCGCATCGAGGGTTGCCTGCTGGCCCTGCGGCCAATAGTTTCCTTCGACGAGCAGAAAATAGGCGTAGAAGTCCAGCCGCCGGTTGGCGACGGTAGCCGGTTCCAGGGTGCGCAGCGTTCCCGCCGCGGCGTTGCGTGGATTGACGGCCAGCGCCTGGCCCAGCTGCTCGCGCTCTTCGTTGAGGCGGAGAAAGGCGGCCTCGGGCATGACTGTTTCGCCGCGCACTTCAAATTCCGGCGGAATACCGGCAGCCTTGAGCCGTTCCGCAGGAATGCTGAGCGGCACGCTGCGGATGGTGCGAATGTTGGAGGTTACGTCTTCGCCGGTCTGGCCGTCGCCGCGCGTCAGCCCAGTCATCAGCCTTGAGCCGCCGTCCTCCGCAGCGCCGTAGCGCAGGGCCGCGCTCAGGCCGTCCAGCTTGAGTTCGGCTTCGTACTTGACCGGCAGATCGCCCGCCAGTTCGCGGCAGCGCGCCTCCCATGCGGCCAGCTCTTCGAACGAATAGACGTTGTCCAGCGAAAGCATCGGCCGCGAGTGTGCGACCTTCCTGAAGCCCTCGGCCGGCTTGCCGCCCACGCGCTGCGTAGGCGAGTCGGGAGTGACCAGCTCCGGGTGCGCGGCCTCGATCCGCTTCAACTCGTTCGTCAGCACGTCGTAGGCGGCGTCGCTGATTTCCGGCGTGTCGAGAACGTAGTAGAGATGCTCGTGGCGGCGCAGTTCGGCGCGCAGCTGCTCGGCGCGCTCGGCCGGAGTCGAGGCTGGATTGGTCGGATCACCCATCTTGAGAATTATAGGGTGCGGCGGAGCAGGGTAGTATGGTTGGCAGACGCTATGGAACCTATTACCCACTTACTTACCGGAGCGTGCATTGGCCGCGCGGGGCTGAACCGCAAGACCAGATACGCCACGCTGGCCGCCGTGCTGGTCGCTGAGGCTGCCGATCTCGACGTGTTTTGGGGATTTGCCGGGCCAGTCGAGGAATTGAAACATCATCGCGGCATTACGCACACCTTCATCGCCGTGCCGGTGCTGGCCGCGGCGGCTGTGGGCGTGGTGTGGCTGCTGGATCGCTGGATGCGGGCTGGCTTCCCACCCTTTCGCCACAAAGAACGCGAAAGGATGGGGCACGGTGATCGGGAGGCCAACGCGCTCGACCAGGACGCGGAAGCGCCCCCGGCGCCGCAGCCGGTGCGCTGGGGCTGGCTCTATTTGACGGCGATTCTCTCCGCGCTCGCTCACCTGATGCTGGACTGGACGAACAACTACGGACTGCGCCCCTTTTATCCCTTCAACGCGCACTGGTACTCGGGCAACCTTGTCTTCATCGCTGAGCCGGTGTTGTGGGCGCTGCTTGGCGCGGCACTGGTGATTCCGTGGCTCTTCGGCCTCATCGGCGGCGAGATCGGCGCAAAGAAAGAAAGATTTCGCGGCCGGGGCTGGGCAATCTTCGCGCTTGCTGGCATGATTCTGCTTTGGGGCGTGCGCTGGGCTGAGCAGGGGCATGCGCGGGCGCTCGTGGAGAATACACAGATTGTGACGGCTCCGGTGAAGCGCATGGCCCTGGAACCCTACCCCGTCAATCCCTTCCGCTGGCACGCGATTCTGGAGACAGATGCGTTTTATCAGACCGCCGAGATCAACACGCGCACCGGGGAGATCGCAAGCGACCCGCTTCATGACGTGATCTTTAAGCCGCCCGTGACCGCGGCCACCGAGGCCGCCAAACGCACGCTGCTGGGCCAGGTTTTTCTGGACTGGGGTACATGGGCCGTGGTGCGGGATGTAGGCCAGCAGCCAATCCAAGGATTGGCCCCGCCGCAGCTGGCGCCCAATCGCGTGTGGACGACAGTCGAGTTCACCGATCTGCGCTTTGCCTATCCATTCCTTGGCTCAGCCTTGGACGCGGGCAGACGCCCTAACCGCTCGCTGCTAGGCGGTTGGGTCTACATCGTGGACGGCCGCGACGACGCCGGCGAAGTGATGAACGGGCGGGAGCAGCGGTAAAGCAGCCCGCAATCAAAAGAATTATTCATCGCGTCAATGATGCAGAGTTGACCCGGCGGCGCGTGGACCGCAGAATGAAATGAGCCGGTTGACTTGCCGGGGATTATTCCCCTCTCGCGAGCTGGCGCAAGAAATCTGGAGTTCGAGGTGTTTATGCCTGCTTATCTGCTGTTGCTGGTTGCCGTGTTGAGCCGTTTTCTGCCCCATGCCGGGTTGTGGAACTTTGCCGCAGTGGGCGGCGCTCTGCTTTACTTTGGAGCGCGGCGGTCGTGGCGCGAGATGCTGGTTCCGCTGGCGGCTCTCATGGCCACCGACTACTTTCTCACCACGGCGGTCTACCACTACAGCTTCCTGTGGCAGAGCTATCTGACCACCTGGTCGTGGTACCTGATGGCTATGGCGCTGGGATGGATTCTGCTGCGGGCGCGGACGACCTTTGTGCGCGTGGCGGCAGGCGCGCTGCTGGGGCCGACCTCGTTTTTCGTGGTTTCGAACTATGCGGTGTGGATGGGCGGCTGGGGTTATCCGCACACGCTGGGCGGCCTGGGCGCCTGCTTCGTCGCCGCTCTGCCGTTCTATCGCAATGATCTGGTTTCGACGGCCCTTGTGGCCGGGCTGGCCTTCGGGCTTCCGGTGCTGGTGCGGCGGACGAGCGCGACGCAGGCGCGGCAAGCGCTGGCTGAGAAGTAGATTCTTCGAGTTCCGAGCCTTGCCAGCAGCTTCAGGCTTCCGCTTTCCCAGGTCTCAGAATCGAGACCTGGGGCACCCCGCGATTGTGGCCGCCCAGCGTTCCAATCATCAGGTACACGCGGCATTCGAGTCGCAGTGAAAACCCTTTAGTCTTCCAGCAGCTTGCCGGCGCGCTTCTTCCGCATCCACCACCAGGCAAAACCGATGACCGCCAGACCGCCCACGATGGCCGCCGCGGCCCATCCGTGGTGCGCCACGATGTCCACCGCGCCCGGACCCAGCTTGAGCACCAGCATGGAGAGAATCAACCAGCGCAACATGCGGCCGCAGAAGACGGCCAGCATGAATGGCACGACCCGCATCTCGAAGACGCCGGCGGCAAAGACGAAAGCCTTCCATGGCGTGGGCGGAGGCAGCATGGAGGGAATCATCATGGCCAGGAATTCCTGGTTCTCGAAGCGGACGCGCATCCGCTCGAAGCGCTCGCGGTTGACGCGCTTGAGCAGGAAGAGTTCGCCGCCCGCGCGGCCCAGCCCATAGGGCAGCAGCCCGCCAATCGCCGAGCCTAGCGCGGCCAGCAGGCAATAGACCCAGAAATGGTTCTTGTCGTTCCACACATAGACGGCCAGAAGCGCGTCCATGGGAATGGGAATGGTGGATGAGTCCAGCAGGGCGGCTCCGCCCACGCCCCAAATGCCAAACTTGGCAAGAAACAGGGCCACGAGCTTCCACTTGGCCATTAATCTAACAAAAAGCGACTTCAAACAGGGTCCCCTTCCGCCCGCAAATCCGTCTTACTCCAAGAGACCATTGTACGGGCCGCGGCGATGCGCACGGGCTTGGCTAGGATGAGAGAATAAAAAGAAAGGATCTGAAACGAGCGGCAGGGTGCGCGAGCGCCCTGGGAAGGCTCCTGCGGAACGAATGCCCACCGACGAAGCGCCATCTGATGTAAGCGAGCCCAAAAGGCCAGCAGAAACCGACCAGGATCCGGGCGCTCCGGCTTCGGGTGAGGAGTTGCGCGCGGTTGAGTCTGCGGCCCCTGTGGTTCGCGGTTCGCGCTGGGTGGACTACGACACCCACGAACTGCTGCAGATGATCAGCGATCTCGAAGATGAGCGGCGCTGGGCGCGTTTTCGTGAGGGCGTCTGGCTGGCTGTTCTCATTCACCTGGCCCTGCTCTCCGCAGTGACATGGATTCCGACATACGTTTTCAAAGTGCCGCGGGTAGTCGATTCGACCAGCGCGCTTAAGCAGAACAAGGATTTCACCTATCTGGATTCGCCGAAGTGGCAGCCCAAGGTTGAGGCCAAACCGGTTCTGCAAAAGCCGGTCGTCATCGACAAGCAAACGCTGGAGACAATGAAGCGGGAGACTCCGCCCGCGCCGCAGCCGGCTCCCACGCAGGCGCCCGCGCAGCAGGCTGCCGCGCCAGCGGCTCCGGCGCCGCCACCGGTTCAGCCCAGGGAGCAGGGGCAGCTTGAAGCGCCCCATCCGGCGGCTGTGCCTGCCCATCCCAACTTCGCCATGGGTTCGCAGAATCCCGCCGACCAGTTGCGCGACGCCATGAAAGGAGCTGCCCACAACCGCGGATCGGGCATTAGCAGCATGCCTTCCGGAGGTGGGCTGTCGATGCATCCTGGCGCAGGAACGGGCGGCGTGCAAGTTCTTTCCGACACTCAGGGCGTGGACTTCAACGGCTGGTTGCAGCGCTGGCACCGTGAAACGGAGCGAACCTGGGACCCGCTGATTCCCGACGAGGTCAATCCGCCGATTCTGAAGTCGGGGATGGTGGCCATTCGCTTCAAGGTTCTGCCCAACGGGCGGCTGATGGACGGCAGCGTGATTCTGGAAGGCCGCTCCGGCGACGTGGCCCTGGACCGCGCGGCCTGGGGCGCTTTGACCGGCTCGAATTACCCGCCGCTGCCCAGGGAGTTCCACGGGCCGTACCTGGAATTGCGAGCCTATTTCCTCTACAACATGGAGCCGCGGCGGTAAATCAGCGAGCCTAGGCACACCGCCGTGGATGAAATGCGTTTTTCCTGGCTGCTCGTTTTCGGCAGATGAAATTGCTTTCGCGTAGGGTTTTCTTATGGCGTCTTCAGATCACGAAAATCAGACCCAGAAGGGGTGGCGCGCCGCATTCGGCTTGCGCTGGACAGCGCATCTGCAAGACCGCGAAGACCAGGTCTTCCTTCTTCTGTCGCTGCTGATCGGAGCGCTCACCGGAGCCGCCGTGGTGGGCTTCATCGTACTCACCGAGCGGCTGGGAATGCGCCTCTACACGCCGGGCTGCGCAGCGTGGCGGCGTGTGTTGGTGCCGGTGGCGGGCTCGCTGGCCATGGGCGTTCTGCTCTACCGTTATTTTCCCGGCGCCCGGGGCAGCGGCGTTCCCCAGACCAAGGCTGCACTTTTCGCGCGGGATGGGTTCATCTCGCTGCGCACCGTCTTGGGCAAGTTTTTCTGCACGGCCACGACTCTGGCCAGCGGCATTCCGCTGGGCCGCGAAGGACCGAGTGTGCAGGTCGGCGCCGGAATCGGCTCGGTTCTCGGCCGCTGGCTTGGATTGCGCCCGGAGAAGGTAAAAGCCCTGATTCCGGTGGGCGCGGCGGCCGCCATTGCCGCGGCATTCAATACGCCCATGGCGGCGGTGGTGTTTGCCCTGGAAGAGGTGATGGGCGATATGAACGCGCCCATCCTGGGATCTGTCGTGATTGCCTCCGCTACCTCCTGGGCTGTTCTGCGCATGTTGCTGGGCAACAATCCGCTCTTCCAGGTGCCGCAATATACGTTGGTTCACCCGCTGGAATTCGGCATTTACGCGCTGTTGGGCATTGCCGGCGGCTTTCTGTCTGTTGCTTTTACCCGGCTTTTGCTGGGAATGCGCAAGTTTTTTGCGCATTTGCCCAGAAGCACGCGCTGGTTTCAGCCCGTGGCGGGTGGAGTGACGGTGGGACTGATGGGCTGGTTTGTGCCCGAAGTTCTGGGCGTGGGCTACGGCTATGTCGGCAGCGCGCTGAACGGCTCGATGGCGCTCAAGCTGCTGCTTCTGCTGGTGGTGCTCAAGCTTGTAGGCGTCACGGTCAGCTACGCTTCCGGCAACGCGGGCGGAATCTTCGGTCCCAGCCTGTTCCTAGGCTCCATGCTGGGCGGAGCTATCGGCGCCGTGGCCCATCATCTGCTGCCTGGATACACCGCAACCCCAGGGGCGTACGCGCTGGTGGGCATGGGAGCGCTTTTCGCGGGCATTGTGCGTGCTCCCATGACTTCAGTGCTGATGATCTTCGAAATGACGCGGGATTACGCGGTCATTGTGCCCCTGATGATCGCCAACCTGACCAGCTTTTTCATCTCCTCGCGTTTCCAGAAGCAGCCGATTTATGAGGCGCTGGCTCAGCAGGATGGCATTCATCTGCCCAGCCGAAGCGGACGCGCCGAAATCGACCAGCGCACCGTGGCTCAGGTCTTGCGGCGCTCGCCGCGTACTCTTCCGGCGGGGATGAGCGTCCAGGATGCTGTGAGGCAGACTCGCCTGAGTTCCTTCCGCACCTGGCCGGTGGCGGAGGGAGAGCACTTCCTGGGCATGTTGACCGGAAAAGCTCTGAAGAGCGCCCTGGCCGCAGGGAAAAAGGAAGAGCCGCTGAGAAGCTTGGTGGAAAAAACCGTTGACCTTCCCCATCTCCATTCGGATCAGCCGATGCATATGGCGCTGGAACGCATGAGCCGGCAGCATCTCGATGTCCTGCCGGTGGTTCACCGGGCCGACGTCCACAAGCTGCTGGGTGTCGTGACGCTGAGGGATGTGCTCGACTCGTATGGCGTCAACAATTCGGATTAGGAGTCGCCGGGGGTGCCAGTGGCAGGTGCGGCTCCAAAGGGCAAGAAGACGGAGAATGCCGTTCCGCTCGCTCCCTGGCGTTGCGTGCTCCAAACCCTCACGTGGCCCTGACGCTGTTCCACCAATTGTGACACGACCCACATACCAAGCCCGGTTCCTGTGTCCTTCTTGGTGGTAAAGAACGGTTCAAAAATGCGCCGCATTGTCGCCCGGCTCATGCCCATGCCGGAATCGGCGAAGGTCACTCTCATGCCAGGCGTCTTGCAGTCTCGCCAGTCGTGCGAGGCGTGGAGACTGACCACCAGGTGGCCACCCTGTTGCATGGCATCTATCGCGTTCGAGACCAGGTTGGCGAAGATCTGGTGGATCTCGCTGGGCATGCACAAGACATCTGCTTCTCGCACAGCCCGCACATGGGTCTCGATGCCAGCGGAGCGCAGCCTGGGGCTAAAAAGCGCCAGTACCACAGCTACAACATCTGACAGCTTTGTGACGGCCGGCGAGCCGGTCTGGCGATGGAACTTGAGCGTCTGCTGCGTAATCATTGAGATGCGCATCATTTCGTCGAGCGCCATGAGAGCATGAGACTTCGCGTCTTCAACGGTTGTGGCCGTGGAGATCAGGTAAAGCAGATTGCCCACAGCCTCCAGCGGATTATTGATTTCGTGCGCAACCGAGGCTGCCAGCCGTCCGGCAACGGCCAGTTTTTCCGTCCGCAGCATCGCCTCTTCGGTCAGCTTGCGCTGAGTTATATCGGCCATCACGCCTACCACGCGCGTTGGCTGGCCATCGCTGTCGCGAAGGCATTTACCTTGCGATTCCAGCCAGCGCACCGATCCGTCCTCCCGCACCACGCGATATTGCTCGTGGTAATCTTTGAGGCCATTCAGGGTCTGCGTGACCGCTCCCTGAACTCTCTTCAGGTCCTCCGGGTGAACATGCTTCAACCATGGGTCGGATGACGGATAGATGGACCCGAGGTCGAAACCGGCCATCCGGCACATCTCGTCGGAGTAATAGGCCGTGCCCTGCTTCAAATCCCAAACCCACAGCCCCATGCCATTGGCCTGAAGCGCGGTTTGCAGCACTTCATCGCGTGCCCGCAGCGCCTCGCTGATGCGGGCGCGATCCTCTGCAACTTGGCGCTCCGCCTGCGCCAGGATCAACCCCTTTTCCAGCTCCTGGGTCCTCAATTGCATGCGCTGCTGCGCCAGTTGCCGTATCGCCCAGCCGAGAATAATGGAGAGCACGAGAAAAATCGTCAGCCGCAATCCCTGGGGTAGGTTCTGATCAGAGAATTGTGCTTGTGTCTTAATCAGGAGCAAGTTGACCAGGACCGCCTCAGCAAGAGTGCAAAACAGGCCGCCCCACATCCCCAGAAACCAGACGCTCAGGATGATGGCAGGAAATGCAAGCACCGCCGGATAGGCGTGCAATGGCACGATCGCATAGGTCAGCAACTGGGCAACGCAGGCGGCGCCGACTCCCAACAAGCCGCGAAGAGCCCGTGGCCATCGTTCAACGGATGCGGCGGCAATGAAAAAACGCATGACCATGATGGGGCAATTCCCGTTCGGCCTCATTTGTCAGGCGCGCAGCCGAGCGCGGCTGAACCTGACTATTGACGATAACCGCCTCAGGCCAAAAAGGAAAGATGAAACAGACGTGTTCGCTCGAAGACCCGGCTACCGATTTGTAAGCTGCCGTGTCTTCGTGTTGCGACGCTCTGATGCGAAACAGGCTTCCGCGCCTGCTTGGCGAGGCTCTAGCTGTTGCCGGTGGTGATGGTCTCCAAGCCGTGGCCGTGCGGGCCGAGTTCTCTTTGCCGCAGCAAGAAAGCGAAGAGCATTCCCAGCAGTCCCAGAATGGAGAAGATCCACATGCCCATGTGGTAACCGGCGGGATTGGCGGCGCTGGCATTGCCATGGTCGTTGGCCCAGCCGATGAGAAGGTTGAAGCCGAACAAGCCGATGTTCTGAATCACGGTCATCAGCCCGTAGGCCGTGCCCAGCTTGTTCTGGGGCACAATGTAGGCCACCGACGGCCAGATCACCGCCGGAATCAGGGAGAAGGCCAGGCCCATCATGGCCATCGGAAGATAGAGAGCCGACTGCGTATGGGTATAGGCCATGATCAGGTAGACAGGAATCAGCAGCACTGCGCCGAGCATCATCAGCAGGGCGCGCTTGCCGATCTTGTCGACAAACAGGCCCAGCAGCGGCGTGCCGAACATGGTGCACATGGTCAGGCCGCCCACCAGCATTCCGCCCACTTCGAGCGGCGTTCCGTGCGTATGCAGGAAGAACTTGTAGGCGAAGGTCTCGAAAGGAAAGATCGCTGAATAGAAGACAACGCACAGCGCCACGATGTACCAGAAAGAGACGCCGAAGTGGAAGAGATCGCTGAAGACCACCTTGTCGGTCGCTCCGGCATGGCCCAGCTCGAATTTCTTTTCCGCATAGACCTCCATTCCCCAATAGATGAGTGCGCCGATCACGCAGAAGGTGGCGAAGCCGACAGAGATCAGCAGGGGCGTGCGCCAACTGGAGTAGGCGAAGCTGGCCCAACTCGGCGAGCGCTGTGCCAGCAGGGTTCCGGCGCGGGCAATCATCAGGTTGATGCCGAAGGCGAAGCTCAGCTCCTTGCCGCGGAACCATTTCGCGATGGCGGTGGTAACGGCGACAATCAGCGATTCTGCGCCGATGCCGAAGATCAGGCGGCCAGTGGCCATTACCAGCAGTGTGCCGGAGGGAACCGGCATGGTCCATCCGAAGAGGTGTCCGATTGCCGCCACCAGGCTCATGAGCGCCATGACCAGGTGCTCGATAGCCGAACCTGGAGGTGTGCCGGAAAGAACAGTGACAGAGGCTCCGATCAGGCAAGTCGATCCAAAGAGGAAGATCGCCTTGCGCGCTCCAAGACGGTCCACCAGGTAGCCGCCGACCAGCACCATGAAGATATTCGGGAAGCTGTAGATGGCCTGAAGCAGTCCGATATTGGAGTCGGAGAAGCCAAGCTGTTTGCTGAGCAGGTCGGCGATGGGCTCGATGCAGTCGTAAACGTAGTAGTTGCCGAACATGGCCAGGCTGACGAAAACGAGCACGGCCCAGCGGTAGAAAGTCGATGGTGGACGGCGGGACAGTTCAGGCATGAAGGCGATTATCCTCAGGGCGCGGCGGCGCTGGCGATCCGGAAATGAAGAGTCGCAACCCATGAAGATAGCAGATTGAGGCGAGAAATGCTGACGATGGGGAAGAGCTGGCGTGGAAGGTCTGTATTTTGAATCGGTTAGGAGATGGCTCAAATTCTTATGCGTTCACAATATTTGCGTTTCAGTGAAAGCGGATTATGTAAATATTTGATTTTGAGCTGGTTATAGGCAGCTCCACAGCTTCACAGCCCAAAAACAAGAAAAAACGAAGTCGCCGGGGCGGCGGAGTAAGTGATGAATGGAATCCGCAGAACTGGCGCGGATGTTTGCGAGGATTCCGAGCATGGCTGCTCCGTTGAAGGATGGGTTTCATGCCTGCTTTTCTCTTTCAGTTTGCGCCTACGGAGGGTAATCTTCTGCAAACCGGCCAGTTAGCAAGTCAGCGGAAAGGATGGGGCACGGGCAGGAAAAAGCTGCTTTCTGTTCCCGCTATAGAGTTTTCAAAATTGAAGCTCGGATTCAGTGTCCGATGACCAGCAACTGAAAGCCGCGGCCCGACGAATCCTCTGCCCGCTTCGCATCTTCCAAATCACTGTAATCGGCGGCGAGATAGACCAGGCCCGTGACGGGATCGAGCGAAAGCGTACGGGCCCAGTGGGGCGTGGGCAGGTTTTGAACCACTGCGTAGGAGTCGGTCACGCTCTGCCGAATGATGGTGAGGCTTCCGTCGCCCCCGCTATTTGCGGCATAGATAAGCCCGCGGTCGAAATCGTAGGCGAGTGCGTCCGTATTGGGTCCGGTGGTCAGAGATGTGACCCACTGGCCGTTGTCGGCATTCAGCACGGCCATCTTCATCTTCTCGCAAGCGACGAACAGCCTCATGTGGCGTCTGTCGATTGCCAGGGTGCGCGGTTCACTGCACTCCTGCTCCAGAGGGAAAAAGGTGATCTGGCTGGCGTCATTTTCAACCACGTTGCGACCACCGCTCCAGTCCAGCACCAGCAGAGCGGCTCGCTGCCATTGGGGTCCTGGATAGAATGGATGCCCGGCTCGCAATTGCTCCTCTTTGGGAGTCGAGCCGGCGGGGTTCGGGGTCTCGCGGCGCAGTCTTTCTCCCAGAGCTTCCGCATCCAGACGCGCGATCTCTTTCTTGTCGGGGATGCCGAAATACACCTGACCGCCTCCGGCAGTCTTCGTAAATGTGACTTTGCTTGGAAGCTGAATGTCGGCAAGAGCCTTCCAACTGTTCGCATCGATGACAGTGACGATCGACTTGATTTCCGCTTTCTCGCCCACGTCTTTCGTGGCTGGCCTTGCCTGGCCGCTGCGATAGGCAAGCCATGGCTGGCTTGGCCGAATGGGAGGTTGTGCGACCGCGGCATCTGTTCTGAGCCACGGCTGAACAGGCGGCTCCTGGGCGCCAGATTGTGTCTTAGGCGGGATGCTACAGACGACAAAGACCAGCCCGGATGCAGGCTCAAAAAGAACGGTGGCTGGATTCGGGGCGGTGGGGATGATGCCGACGACCTTCAGCGTGCGCCGGTCGAAGACGTTCAGGTTGTTGAACTTCCCGTCGCTGAAATAGCCAAACTCGCCCGTATCGTCCAGAGCGATGCCGAAGGCCCCGCTCGCCCCTGAGATTTTGCTGCCGACTGTGCCCGATTTCACATCCTCCACGACCAGCGAATGGCGATAGGCGAGGAAGAGCTGAAGCTGCGCGGGGTCAAGAACCATGTAGCTCAGGCTGTCGCCAGCGCCACCGACTTGCCATGTCTTCTTGACGAAAAATGGATCGCCAGGCAGTTCGGTGGGCGCGGGAACTCGTTGCGCGGCAAGTGTCGCGCATCCCATAAGGCAGAGGGCCAAGGCTTTCTTCATGTTGGACCGTTCCTTGTGAGTGAAGACGAGTTTGCGCGGCCTGGCGCTCGTAATTACTCGTTGGCCGTGGAAGAGACTTCGTGGAGCCAGCCGGGGGCTTTGAGCAGCTCACGGGGACGGGAGCCATCGGCGGGGCCGATGAGGCCGTCGTTTTCCATCAGGTCGACGAGATGCGCGGCGCGGCCGTAGCCGATGCGCAGACGGCGCTGAAGCAGGGAAGTGGAGGCCTTGCCGAACTCGAAGACCAGGCGTACCGCGTCGTCGAAGAGGGGGTCGTTGTCGTCGGAGTTGGGATCGGAGCCGTCCGTCTGCGGGTGGTCTTCCTTGGGCGATTCGAGGAAGCCTTCGACGTACTCGGCCTGGCCCTGCGCCTTCCAGAAATCGACGACTGTCTCGGTCTCCTTTTCGGTGACATAGGGGGCGTGGAGACGGATGAGGCGGCTGGTTCCGGGGGGCAGAAAGAGCATGTCGCCGCGGCCCAGGAGCGATTCAGCGCCGTTGGTGTCGAGAATGGTGCGCGAATCGACCTTGGTGGCCAGGCGGAAGCTGATGCGGGTGGGGATGTTGGCCTTGATGAGGCCGGTAATAATGTCGACGCTGGGGCGCTGCGTGGCGAGGATGAGATGGATGCCGACGGCGCGGGCCATCTGCGCCAGGCGCGTGATGGACTCCTCGACGTTGGCGCGGTCGAGCATCATCAGATCTGCCAGCTCGTCGATGATGATGACGATGTAAGGCAGTGGGTGCTCGTCTTCGTCGTCGAAGAGCGAGGGGGTAGCGCCATCGAAGAGCCTGTTGTAGTGGTCGATGTTGCGCACGCTATGGCTGGCCAGCAGCTTCAGGCGGCGCTCCATTTCGCGGACGGCGTTGCGGAGGGCGTTGGCGGCCAGCTTGGCCTCGGTGATGATGGGCGTGAAGAGATGCGGAATGCCTTCATACATGCCCAGCTCGACGCGTTTGGGGTCGACGAGGATGAGCCGCACCTGCGCGGGCGTGGTGCGATAGAGCAGGCTCATGATCATGGCGTTGATGGCTACGGATTTGCCGGAGCCCGTGGAGCCGGCGATGAGCACGTGGGGCATTCCGGCCAGATCGGCGATGCGGATGCGGCCGTTGATGTCTTTGCCCATGGCGATGGTCAGCCGCGATTTGGCCTTGTTGAACTCTTCCGCCTCCAGGCAGTCGCGCAGGTTGATGATCTCGCGGTGGCGGTTGGGCACCTGGATGCCGACGGTGTTTTTGCCGGGGATGCGCTCGATGAGGATGCTTTCGGCGCGCATGGCGAGGCAGAGGTCGTCGGCCAGGCCGGTGACGCGCGAGTACTTGACGCCCGCCTCGGGCTTGAACTCGTAGGTGGTCACCATGGGGCCGGGGTTGATCTGGACGACCTGGCCGCGCACATCGAATTCGGCGCATTTCTCGACCAGCACCTTGGCTTCTTCGCGCAGTTCGTCCTCGCGGATGGCCTGCGGGCCTTCGCTGGCGGTGAGCAGCGTGGTGGGCGGCAGCTTGAAGCCGCTGACCTGCTTGGGCGCGACGGGAGCGGTGCGCAGATCGGCGTCGGCGCGTTCGTTAATGGCGATTTCCCGGTTGGGCGGAGCGGCTGGGGCGGCTGCGGGAACGGGAGCTTGTGCCGGAGCCGGAGCGGCCGTGTTGGCGGGCTGAAAGGCGGGCTGCGCAGCGAAGGGCTCAAAGCGGGTGACGCCGGGGCGCGCATCGACGGGCCGCGGCTGCACGAGCTGAGGCCCTGCGGCAGCGGATGGTACAGGAACTGGGCTGGAGGCGACCGGGGATGCGACGGGGATTGGCGCCGGCGGAGCTGGAACGGGCGTCGCGACGCTGCGCTCCCAGATGCTGGGCTTGCGCGAAGCGTCCTGGTCGAGATCTGCATCGGCGGCTGACGGAATAGCGCGCTGGAAGGCAGGAATGTCTTGAGGGTCGATCTGCGGCGCGCGGCGGCGGTGGAAGAGGCGTGCGAAAAAGCCCTGAGGCTCCTCGACTTCCTCGAAATCCTCTTCCGGCAGGATGCCGGGGATGAGCGGCTGGCCCGGTTCGGGCATGTTCTCCAACGCGCGCTTGGCGAGACGCTCTTGCTTGAGCTCGGCGCGTTCTTCGCGCCAACTGCGCCAGCGGTCATGCAGGCGGCCGGCCTGGAGCCAGCGGTTGCCGATGCTCTCCTTGAAGGCCCAGAAGCTGACAGCGGAGGCAAAGTAGAGGCCCGCGGCGGCCAGCACGCCGGCCACCAGCCATGCGCCCTGGATGTTGAGATAAGTTACCAGCAGGCCGGCCATGAGCTTGCCCATGACGCCCTCGACTGGCAGCGCGCCCAGCCAAAGCCAGCGCCAGGGCAGCAGCCCGAAAAGAGCGGGAACAAAGGCGAGCGACAAGATGGTGCCGATCCAGCGCAGCCACGGCGAGCCGCCGGGACGCGAACGCATCCAGGTCCAGCCGAGACCGCCCAGCCACAGGGGTAGGAAGAATGCCGAAACGCCGAGAGCCTGGAGAAGAAAGTCGCCGAGCCAAGCGCCGACGAGGCCCGCCCAGTTGTGGGGTTTGGCCAGGCTGCTGGCGGTGTTCCACGAGGGGTCGGAAGAAGAATAGGTGGCCAGCGCGAGGAGGAGAAGAAGAGCGGCGAGCACCAGCACCGTCCCCAGAAAGATGTTCATGGGGCGGCTGCGTGTCGGCGATAGGACAATGCGAATAGGTTTCATAGCGTGGGCGCTCCGCCTCGCGTGCCGCTCCGGGGAACCTGCCGCGAGCGTGCGAGTGAGCGGACGAAGAGTCCCAGAGCTGTATTCATTATCCCAGCCGGGGAGGCGAAATTTGGGCAAAAGTGGGCGGGAGGAACCTTGCTGTGGACCCCCGAGGCAGGCTTAGCTCCCGATGTATTTAGCCCCCCAGAGCAGCAGCGCCGCGCCCAGCAGGATGCGGTAGATGGCGAAGATGGTGAAGCCGTGCTTGCGCACCCAGAAGAGGAACCACTCGACCACGCCCCAGGCCACGATGAAGGAGACCGCGAAGCCGATGAAGAGAACGATCCAGTTATTGGTGTTCATGGCTACGTGCGCGACGACGCCGTGGCTGGGGAAGACCTCTTTTTTCAGGTCCCAGACGGTGGCGGCGATCATGGTGGGAATGGAGAGCAGGAAGCTGAACTCGAGAGCCGATGGACGGTCCATCCCGACCAACTGGCCGGCGGCGATGGTGGACATGGAGCGCGAGGTGCCGGGGAAAATCGCCGAGAGCGTCTGGCAGAGGCCGATCCAGATGGCCTGCGGCAGGCTCATTTCCTCGACGTGAGTGGTGGTGGCTTCGCGATGGCTGCTCCAGGCATCGACGATCCACATCACGATGCCGCCGATCAGCAGCGCCAAGGCCATCGTTGTCAGGCTGCCGAGGTTCTTCTCGCTCCACTTGTGCAGCAGCAGCGCGGGAGCCGAGGTGAAGGCAAAGGCGATGAGCGTGAGCGAAATGGGATGGGTGAGCCAGTTGCGGTCGCCGCGCTCGCCCTTCGGGAAGGTGCGCAGGAAGTCGACAATGCGGTTCAGGAAGAGAAGCAGCAGCGCCAGGATCGCGCCCAGCTGAATGACGATGGTGTACATCTTCCAGTAGGCATCATCGAGGGGGATATTCATCAGAGCTTCGGTAATGCGCAGGTGCGCCGTCGAGCTGACCGGCAAAAACTCGGTCAAGCCTTCCACAATGCCCAGCAAAACGGACTGAAGATAGGGGTTCAAGAAGCCTCCGAGGCACGGTAATTCCATGCCAGCAATAGAGAGCGCGAGCGTGGTCCCCGCTTACTCCCGGTCAATTCCATAGACGGGAATGCCTTCATCCAATTTGAACACGAGGGCCGCGGCTCGTGCAGTGAAATCCGACTGAGGGAACTTATCCGTCAACCGCGTGGCCAGTTCGCGGGCATGATTGTGGGCAGCGGTGCTCTTGCTGTCGTTGCCGTCGGCGGCGAACATGTCGGTGAGCACGGCCTGGCGGTAGACAGCCTGGTAGAGCGCCTGTGCCGCGCGTGGCCCGTCGGAATATTCGGCGGCATACTTCTCGTAGATCTCCGACTCGTTTTCCGGGCACTTGGGCGAGCCCTGCCAGTCGCCGCAGAGCTTGTTGCCGACCAGATCAAAGGCAGCCAGAGCAGCCTGGCGGGTGTGCGGATAGAGCTTAATGACCTTCTTCAGCTCGTCCTCATCCATCCGGTCGCGCAGGTAGGCTTCCTTTTCCCTTGCCGAGGGGCGAGTGGAGGCGTCGGCCTTCTGCAATTGCCAGAGGATGTCGGCCGCGCGCCAGACGGCTTCCGGGGCCAGGGGCGACTTGGGGAACATCTCGGCGAGACGCCGGTAGAGCAGGCGCGCGCTCTGGGCGGCATTGACCGGGCCGCGGGGGTCCGAGGCCAGCGATTCCTGATTGGCCGCCTCGCCCATCAGAACCTCGTCACCGCCTGGCATGGTCTCGATGACTACGCCTTTGGCCTCCATCCAGCCTGAGATGGGCGGCGGAGTTTCGTCGTGGCCGATTTCAGGAACGTCCTTGTCGCGCACTTCCTCGATGTCGGTGTTGGCGTAGACGCGCAGCCAGGGGCCGCTGTGTTCGGCGACCACCATTTCGCGGCCAATCTGCACGCGATCCACCTTTTGCGAGGTTTTGTCGGGCGAAATGTAGAGCCAGGTTACGCGCAGGGCCGTGGCGCGGGGGCCGGCCATGGGCTTTACCTGTTGCGAAGGGGCCTTGCCGGCCAGGGCGGGCAGCGCGGCGCTGGCCAGCGCCAAGGCGAGCGCAAGGGCGCGGAAGGCATTTGGCGGAACGAAGATGCGGGGATTCATCACAGGGAAGATCATAAAGCAGGGAACAGGGAACAGGGATCAGGGATCAGAAAGCAGATGGCCTGGCTTGTCCATATACGTTAGACGGCGGATGGCTGTGATTCGGTGAGAATTTCGGCAAGAAGCTCGGGGGCGACGTTGCCGCCGCTGACCACGGCCACAGCGCGTGTGTAGCGCGGAAGTTCGGAGGCGTGGAAGAGCAGAGCCGCCGCGGCCACCGCTCCGCTGGGCTCGGGAACGAGGCGCGTGGCGGCCACAATCGCCCGCATGGCGGCGCGAATTTCGGCCTCGGTTACGGTGACGATGCCATCCACGAACGCCTGTATGTGGGCAAAGTTGCGCTGGCCCACGCTTTGAGTGCGAAGGCCGTCGGCAATGGTGCGGCTGGTCAGCTCGGCAGGCCAGGTGACGATGGAGCCCGCGCGGAAGCTCTCGGCCGTGTCGCCTGCCAGTTCCGGCTCGACGCCGAAGACCTTCGCCTGGGGGCGCAACTGCTTCACTGCCGCGGCGACGCCGCTCAACAGGCCGCCGCCAGAGACCGGCGATAGAACCAGGTTCACGTCGGGCATCTCTTCGGCGATTTCCAGGCCGCAAGTGGCCTGTCCGGCGATGATCTGCTCGTCATCATAGGGCGGGACGACCACGTAGCCATGCTCGCGGACAAGCTGCTCGGCCACGGCCAGCCGCTCGCTGGAAGCCAGGCCCACATCCACAATCTCAGCGCCCATCGCCAGCGTCGCCGCGCGCTTGATGACCGGAGCGTTGGAGGGCATGACGATCACCGCTTTGGCTCCGACTTCGCGGGCAACGTAGGCCACGCCCTGGGCGTGATTGCCGCTGGAGTAGGTGATGACGCCGCGCGCGATTTCGTCTGCCGTGAGCTGGAGAATCTTGTTGGCCGCGCCGCGAATCTTGAAGGCGCCGACGGGCTGGAGGCTTTCGGCCTTGAGCCAGATCCGCTTGCAGGTTCCGTCACCGGAAAGGCCGGGAAAAGCGGCTTCGACGAGCGGAGTTTTGACGGCGATCTGCGCGATGCGCGAGGCGGCCTCGCGGATTTGGGTGAGGGTGATCAGTTGGTCCGGCATTTTTCCATTATCGGCCGGGCAGATGGATGTGCACCCTTGCGACAGAAGAAGGAGCCAGGGTGGGGCAAGTGCCCGGCGAAGAAGCCGAATAAGCTGGGAGCTGTGCTTATGGCAGATATTTGTTCGGGATAGGCTCAGTAGAGCTTTCGGCTTGCCAGAGGGCCTCGACCACCTGCCAATGCTGGCCATCGAAGACGGCCTGAATGCTGTTGATGCCGCGGCTGGTGGACTTGTCTTCGTCCGTGGTGCGAGTCTCGTAGGTGTTCCACAAGTGTGCGATGCGGCCATAGGTCTCTGTGCGGACCTTGATCTGACGCTCGATCATGACCGTCCCGCCGCGCTTGCGCATGGCATCGATCCAGTCGTCGAGTGTGAGAATACGGTATGCTTCTCCGGTAACCAGAACCAGTCGGACGTCGGTAGACATGAGCTGGCGCAGACAGGCGCGGTCCTTGTCTCCGGGGCCGCTGATGGCATCGTCGAGGGCTTTGGGTAGCTGTTCGAGCGTGGCAGCGGGCAGGCAAGCTGGGACAGCTGGTTTGGCTTCTTGTGCGCTGGCGGCAAAGGGCAGCGCACAAGCCAGAACGGAGAGAGCAAGAATCAGGGTCGAGTGACTCATAGGGGGATTTTACAGAAGGTATTCGGAATGGGCCGGATTAATTTAAGGACTGGAACGCTCGGCTTCCTTCTGCAGATCTGCTCCTCTAGCTCGACTCGGGAAGCGCCTTTTTCTCGTCGGCCTTCAACTTTGCGAGATCAATTACCTTTTGCATATGCTCTTGGCGGTCGTGACGAACTACATACCAGTCTTTCAGCAGAAACTCGATAAGGCCAATCAGCGTCTTCGCCTCTTCTGGCTCGACATCCACAATTAAATTGATGTCTTTCTCCAAATGCGCGCCGATGTTGCCTACGCTCCGGACACCGTCAATGGCTCGCCACGTGTTCGCGTCTATCTTTCCTTCCAATTCCTTGATCTCGTCTATGAGGCGGGGCCTTGATATTTTCCAGAAATCTCGAATTATCCCCTGCAAGCATCGACGGGAAAGGGTTGCAGAAGCTTTTGGACTGTCGTTGACGATCAGACAGGCTTCTTCGTAATCGTCGCGAATTGGTTGTGGAATATATTCGGGGAAGGGTTTCGCTGATGATTTTGGCCTGAGTTGCCAAGCCTCAATTAAATCTTTCGAAAGTACCCACCTCGCGCCATTGTGCGTGGCTTTGTGCAATTCAGCCACAACCGTATATTCACGACAGCTTGGGTTAGGGCACACGACAACCGAGGTTGAGAGGCCGAGGCTACCATCCTTATTGTTTTGGCTAAAAACATGGGTTTCAAAACTCGTATTGCTGTCTGTGATCGTGACGATCTGATTGCAGTACGGACAGTTCCAAGAAAAAGGTTGGCTCATTAGCGGTTTGTCCTCCAAACTATCGCACAATGCAGAACGCCTGCTCACTATTTATGAACAGGCGTTCTGTTTATGGAAAGAGTGATGCCACTAATCATACCTCGTCCTCAGATTTCCATGATGACTGGCATAATCATGGGGCGGCGGCCGGTGTTTTTCTGGACGAAGCGCTTGAGATCGGCGCGGACCTTTTCCTTGACCATGCCGTAGTCGGACTTCTGCTCGGGGTTGAGGTCGTGCAGGGTCTTGAGAACGGTGTCGCGGGCTTCCTCGGTGATGTCTGCGCCGCCAAAGCCGCGCATCATCACTTCAGGCTGCTGCTGCAGCTTGCCGGTGCGCTTGTCGATGATCAGCATGACGAGCACGATGCCGTCTTCCGACAGGATGCGCCGGTCGCGGAGGACCGTATCTTCCACGACGTCGATGGACGAGCCGGAGTCGATGAAGATGCGGCCGGTCGTGACCTTGTCCTTCTTGCGAACGTCGTTCTTGTCGAGTTCCAGCACGTCGCCGTCTTCAATGACGATGGCGTGCTCGACGGCGCCGGTTTCCATGGCGATCTGCGCGTGTTTGCGCAGGTTTCCATAGTGGCCGTGGACGGGGATGAAGAACTTGGGGCGCACCAGGTTGATGAGCAGGCGCATCTCTTCCTGGCTGCCGTGGCCGCTGACGTGAATCAGGCCATTGGAGCCGTCGTCGTAAATGACGTTGGCGTCGCGGCGATACAGGTGGTCGATGACCCGGTAGATGCTCTTCTCGTTGCCGGGAATGACGCGCGAGCTGAGAACCACGGTGTCGCCGGCGTCGATGCTGACGTTTTTGTGGTTGTCAACGGCGGCGCGGCTCAGCGCGCTCATGGGTTCGCCCTGAGTGCCGCTGATGAGCACCATCAACTGCTCGGGCGTGTAGTCGCGCATTTGGCCGGGGTTGATGATGAGCCCTTGGGGAACATCGATGTAGCCCAGGTCCTGGGCGATCTCGGTGCTCTCCATCATGGAGCGGCCGATGACGGCCACCTTGCGTCCGTGTGCCTGAGCCAGATCCAGAGCGATGCGGATGCGGTAAACGGAGGAAGAGAAGCAACTGAAGAAGAGCTTCTTCTTTGTACGCGAAAAAACTTCGTCGAGGCGCGGAATGACGGAGATCTCGGAGGGGGTGTAGCCGGGGCGCTCGACGTTGGTCGAATCCTGCAAAAGCGCCAGCACGCCGCGCTTGCCATAATCGGCGAAGGTGTGCAGGTCAAAGAGCTTGCCGTCCAGGGGCGAGAGGTCGATCTTGAAGTCGCCGGTGTGGATAACGACGCCGACCGGGGTTTCAATGGCCAGAGCCACGGCGTCCACCATGGAGTGGGTGACGTGGATCGGCTCGATGACGAAAGGCCCGATGGTGAACTTTTCCTTGGGCGTGATCTCGACCAGCTCGGTTTCGTCCAGGAGCTGGTGCTCGTCGAGGATGCCCTCGACGTAGGCCAGGGTGAACTCGGTGGCGTAGACCGGGACCTTGATTTCGTTCAGAATCCAGGGCAGGCCGCCGATGTGGTCCATGTGGCCGTGGGTGAGGAGGATGGCGCGGACATGCGCCTTGTTTTCAACCAGGTAGGTGATGTCGGGGACAACGACATCCACGCCCAGCAATTCCGACTCCGGGAACATCAGCCCGGCGTCGATCACGATAATATCGTCTTCCCAGCGGAGCGCGAGGCAGTTCATTCCGAACTCGCCAAGACCGCCCAGGGGGATAATCTTCAGTTTTTTAGTATGCATCTGTCAGGCTTAATGCTATCACCTATAAGGTTTGGGAGTTGTTCTATACTGTTTAGCCGCCATAAACCAGGTCGCGGAAACAGGTCGGCAGGGTGAGCGGTGTTGGCGCGGAGAGTGGCTCTGAGGCCAGTTCCCGCGCACTCGCGGGGGAAGCGGAGGCCGAGGGCGGCTTTCGTGAGGCGGGGCATCGCGAGGATGAGAGGATGAAGCCGCAATCATGCAAATCAGTGCGGATGTGAGCAATCGGGGCGTGGGAATCTCGCCGCTCTGAAAGGCTTTGCCCATCGGTCTGCAAATGAAGAGAAACTTGGGTGCTTTTGTGCCGATAGTAAAACCGTCAACACTGAGTCTCGGTGAGCATTCGCTTGCGCGGGCTTCATGCAAAAACTGGTGTGGCCTTCGCAGAGCCTTGAACGGGAAGCGCACGAGATTTCGTCCATGAACCTGGGCAAGATAATCAGCACGTAGAATGGACTGAAGAGAGTGAAGAAGTGATGCCACCCGAGGAGCCGAAGGCACAGGAAGAGCCGAAGAGGGACGTCGAACTTCGCAGGAGCCCGCGCCTTCAGTGTTCTGGTCATGCCGGCATCCAACTGCTGCCCGTCTATGAGAAGCCCTGCCCAGGCAAGATCATCAACTTGAGCATGGGCGGCTGCCTGGTGGCATTGAAGACGCCGCTGGATCTGGTCATGAATGAGACCGTGGAATTGCTTTTCTCCGTCAACCAAATGCCCTTCCGCGTGCGCGGGAAGGTGAGATCCATTCGATCGGAGATCCTGATAGGCTTCCAATTCTCCCACGTCAGCAATCGAGTTCGAGCGCGGCTTGAGGATCTCATCAAGGAATTGATTGAGCACCTAGCGAAGCAGCAAGATGGGAGTACTGAGCGCCGTCCCCAGCGGCGCAGGCGATGGTACTGAGATTTCCGCACAAGGGCGTTGACGCCGGGGCCAGTGGAGCGCAGAATGCTCCCGCCCGGTTCCCGTGGCGCTGAGCTGCGGGGAGTACTTCTGGTCAGAAGCCGAGATGTGGCCTGCCAGCCCGCTCTTCAGGAAGGCCATCGCTTGCATTTCAGGCTCTCGCCATTTGATCTTTCGAAGCGCGGCCGCCGGTTGCGCAAACTCATGCGGCTGGCGAGGCTAAGAAAAAGCGACTGAAACAAATCCGCCCGAGTGCCGATAGTTGACGGGCCAGTCTGGATCGAGTTCAGCACTTGACCCCGGAAGGCCGAAGCTTCAGCAGTGTCGGCAACTTCGGAATGCCGGTTAGTGCGATGCTCATCCAGGTAATCGATTCGATTTGCCACATAGAGAATCGAACCGACTCTGACCCGCGTGGGGCAGTCGGTGATGGACAAGGAAAACCGTCGCAGTCCTCGGATTGATTGCATGGGCCATGCTGAAATCCAAGAACTGCCTGCCGTGGAAAAGCCCTGCACTGCAAGAATTGAGAACATGAGCGAGGGCGGATGCCTCATGGAATTGCAGGAGTCGAAAGACTTCTCGATCGATGAGGTGGTGGAATTGAGCTTCTGCATCAACCATCTGGCATTCAGGGTGCGGGCGCGAGTACGCGCAATTCGGCCGAAGGCGATGATAGGCTTCGAATTCCTGCAATTGAGTCAGCGGGCGCGAGGGCAAATCAAGGACTTGCTCGCTGAACTGGTGGAATGCGCTGAAAAACATCCCGCCGTCCCCGCGGGAATGCACGCTCACGGCGTACTCCAAGGTGGTGCGGCACATCGTCCCGCGCTGAACGGGAACTCAGGACATGTGCCGTTCCTTCCGTGAGCGGCACATGTCCTGTGTGTCTTTGCGGCGTTTTTCGCACGCGCTCAGGGCAGGCCTTGAAGCAGTGCCCTTTCAAAGCATCAACCTGTTTGGGTGTTCTCTAGCGCAGCAGATCTTCCAGCGTCGTGCTCAGGTCGGTTTTTTCGTCGCGATATTTCACAATGACCGGGGCGTAGAGGCTCAGGCCCCAATGCCGGCCATTGCCCTTGGTGACGGCGCGGGAGCCGGGGACCACCACCGCATTCTCGGGGATGATGAGCGGCAGCTCGCCGGTGGCGCGCAGAATGTCACCGTTGACCAGATCGAAGACCGGGGTTCCGCGGGTGAGGATGGTTCCGGCGGCCAGGACCGCGCCCTTACGGACGATGGCGCCCTCGTAGACGCCGCAGTTTCCGCCCACCAGCACGTCGTCCTCGATGACGACCGGGTTGGCGTTTACCGGCTCGAGCACGCCGCCGATCTGGGCCGCGGCGCTCAGATGGACGCGCTTGCCGATCTGGGCGCAGGAACCGACCAGAGCGTGCGAATCGACCATCGTGCCTTCGTCCACCCAGGCTCCGGCGTTGATGTACATGGGCGGCATGCAGACGACACCACGGGCCACATAAGCTCCGGCGCGCACCGAAGAGCCGCCGGGAACCACGCGCACGCCATCGGCGGAGGCAAAGTGGCGCACCGGGTAGGTGCTCTTGTCCACGAAGGAAAAGCCCGCTGCCGGAAACTCCTCCAGAGCGCCCAGGCGAAAGCCCAGCAGAATTCCCTGCTTGACCCAGGCATTGACGCGCCAGCCGGAGGGCGAACTGGGATCGGGCGAGGCGGAGCGGGCCTCGCCGCTTTCCAGAGCTGCTCTCAAGGCCAGAAAGGCCGTCATGGCGGACTCGTCCTTGATGGCATCGGGGCCGGCGGCAAAGGAACGCTCAATGGCGTCTTGCAGTTCAGTGATTGTCATTGCACCCTGAGTTTATCAACTGGCAGGGAATAGGGAACAGGAAACAGGGACACGGGCTCTGCGGCAAATCCAGGCGGCAACGGCGATGGTGAGCCGGAGCGGCGTGCTTCAGCCTCAGGCCGCGGAGCCGGAATGCATTTTGGCGCGCTCATGCGCGTTCAGGCGGACCGGCTGCAGGCGGAAGGAGTTTTCACCGAGCGGAATCATTGCCAGCGGGATGGGCGATCGATCCGCTTTCGCATGCATGTGACGGGATTCCAACCATGCGCAGAGCCGGGGATCGAAAATCTCCGGGGCGTCCTGCCAGAAATCAGGCTTCAGGCCGCACTCAATCTGGAGATGATCGAGCAGCAACTCGATGCTGGAAATGTTTTTGGGAAAATAGCGCCGGACATTATTTGTGCCCACATGAAGTCCGATAACTCCGCGTCCTTTGATTTGTGTTTTGACCACCATGACGTGCCTGCCGTTCAACACAAGATGAAGCAAGTCTAAGGAGTCGCATCAAGAATGCATGGTGGAAATGCTTCAGATAAGCTGTACGGATTCCATGAACGGGACTTATCGGCTGGAAGACCCTTTTGGGAAGATGATGCAACGCCTTCTCAGAGGATTACCACTATTCCTGCAAGGTTGAATTCGTGGTTTCCCACCCATTTCACAAAAATACAAGAAGCAGATCCTTCGACTCGCTACGCTCGCTCAGGATGGATGGGGCACGGAGCTTCCTTACACCATCCGTGAAAGCGCTATTGCGCTGCCAAGGCGCGTTCCGGTTTTCAGGGGAGGATTCCCACAAAGATTGAGCAATGCAGGGACGACGGTCAGGGTGACCTATAAGACGAAAGCGGCATCGAAGTTACCGATGCCGCTCGGGTTAATCAGGCTTGAAGTTGTGTTTGCTTCCTGCGTGCGGGAAGGCTGCTACTCTTTCTCCATCTGCCGGCTCAAATAGCGCTCGTAGCCGATTTCCTTGATCAGGTTGAGTTGCGCTTCATGCCAGTCGGTGTGATCTTCTTCGTCTTTCAGATTGGCGGCAAACAGGTCGGCGCTTCCATTGTCGCCTTCGGCCCGCGACAGCTTTACCGCTTCGTTGTAGGACTTGACTGCGGCAAGTTCGGCTTCCAGATCGTTCTCCAACTGCTCTTTCACCGTCTTGCCAATGTTGAACTGCGATGGATAACTCAGATTGGGAATGCCGTCGAGGAAGAGGATGCGTTCAATCAGCTTTTCGGCATGTTTCATTTCCGCAATCGACAGCTTCTTGGTGTATTTGGCAAGGTTCACGTACTTCCAGTTTTCACGCATTTCGGCATGAACAAAATACTGGCTGAGCGCCGTCAGCTCTTCGTGCAGGGCTTGATTCAGCGCAACAATGACTTTGTCGTTTCCCTTCATTTTGTAGAACCTCCGGTGGATTCCAAAATTGCGGGACCAAACAACTCCGCACCGCCCCAAGTATAGCCTCTGTTTTGCAGAAAAGTCTGCCGGAAAAGAGCGCTATTCCTTCCGGAGGCTGCTCTTGCAAAATTACCTTGAGGCGATAGATTGCGTTTGGGCACGCCTTCAGTCGTGCCCTGACGCATTGAAGTCTCAATGGATTTTCGCAAGTGGCTCGGTGGCGGCGGAGCATTCTGCAGACAAGATGCGCCGCCGGGAAAAAGCAGAGGCAGCCCAAAGTGCGGGCTGCCTCTGTTGCTGCCGAATCCGCAGGTTCGCGGAGTTAAGGCAGATAGTAGCGGAAAGAAGTGTAGAACTGGTTCTCGGTAGCGACGGCCTCGGGGGTTGTGGCGCCGCCCCAGACGGCACGGTTCAGGTTGCCATACTGCAAGCCGAAACGAACGCGGCCAGCCGCGCCTTTGTAGAAGTCGTACCACATTCCCGCGACCGTTTCCTGCACGAATTTGTTGTTGCCGTTGCAGTTTGACGGCGCACTGGAAGCCGTGCCGCTGACGGGCGCCGCGGACTGGACGTTGCAGCCGCTGTTGTTGGCGTTGAGCAGGCCGTAGCCCGCACCTGCTCCGGCGGCCAGGTTGTCCAGGCGACCGGCAAAGTCTTCGCCGTAGTTGACGTAGACCACCAGGCGAGGCATCGGATGAAGCTCCACGGTCGCGAGTCCGGAGGCGTTGGTAAGCGCCTTCATGCGGCCCTTGGCGTCGAAGGTGACATCGGCGAGAGTGGTGTCACCGTAGCGGCCCACGCCCCAGCCGTAAAGGCCGGAGAGACCGAAGTCTCCGTATTTGCCGAAGACCGGAGCGCGCAGGCTGCCGCCAAAGCCGCCCGTGGGCAGCGAATCGGTAAAGCTGCCGGAAGTCTTGGACACAGTTGTGGAAGCGTAGTTGGGGTAGACCTCGTAATGCGGGAAGCGGCCAATGGCAAAGAATTCATAGTGGCCAAGGCCCTTGCCGGGATCGACGGCAACTTTGGAGATGATGTCCGGGCCGAGGTTGTAGCTGTAAGTTCCATTGACGGCGTTATAGGAACTGGACTGCGCCGAAGCGGTGCCCCACAGGCAGGCAGACGAGGTAACACCGCCAGCCGTGGCAGTCGGGCAATTGCTGCCACCTTGCAGGGTCTGGGCGTTTTCGATCGAGAGGCCATAGGAAACATGCTGGCCGTTTTCGATGACGGCAAAGCCGTACTGGCGCGCCCATACAAAGCCCGGAAGGTAATTCGGGTCGATGGTCTGCGGAGTTTTGATGTCCCCGGAGAAGTTGGAGAGTCCCTTGGCGCGTTCCGCCGCCAGAGACCACATCTGTCCGCCCTGGAAGGTGAGTCCCTTGTTCAACACGGCCTGCCCCCACACCACGCGCTGGCGTAGGACGTAGCTGTTGGACTGGTTGTTGTTGGAACTGGTTCCCACGCCAAGGAAGTCGGCCTCCACATAGCCGCGATAGAGAGCCGCGGCGGTTTTGCCTTCCGCCAGCAGGGAAACGCGCGACTGGCGGGCCGAGCCGAAGAACTCGCTCAGTGACGCCGAATTGTTGCCGTCAAAAGGAATCGAGCTGAGCGCCGTGGGAATATCGGCGCCGGTCGCCTTTTGGCGCCACACGGTTTCAGCCGCCATGAATCCGCCGGGCGTGAGGTTGATGCCCTTGTAGCGGAGGGTGCTGGGATTGGAAAAATCCTTCTTGATCTTGGTCGTTTCATCGGAGATCGTGGTGGCCAGCGAAGCCTGATTGCCCTTCAGGTCGGTGACACTCGACTGGAGGGTGGAAACGGCGGCGGTGTTATCGGTGACGGCCTGCTGCTGGGCAGAAGCCGCGGCTTCTGCTTTGGCCGCTGCGGCCTGGGCATCGGCTGCCGCCTGCTGAGCCTTCTGCAACTGCGCGTCCTTGTCGGCCAGGTTCGTCTTGAGGCCGTTGATCTGACCCTCCAGTTCGTGGCGCAGAGCCTGAATCTGCTCTTCGACCGATGGTGGTGGAGGCGTCTTGGCCTTTTTGGTTGCAGTGTGTTTTTTCACCGGCGGGTTGGTTGGGCTTGTCTGTCCGTAGGAAGAAACAAGACTGACTGCCAGAATTGCCGCGGCAGCGATTTTGAATCTGAAGTTCATTGGGCCTCTCTTTTTCTCATAAATCGGATTGAATCGTGGCTACGCTCGCTTGGCAAATCGAGCACTCTCAACTCCCGCATCCCGGAGATCCCCGGCCTTAAGCCGAATCTTGTTTCTACGGGTAGGCGGATTGCACGTCCACGGCCGGAAGTGTGATGCTGCGGATGTAGAGATTCTTCTGGCCGCTTTCGATTACAAGCCTCGCAGAAGAAGATGAATATATGACGAATTCATCCACTTTTAACAATGATTGACGGCGTTCCGGATCTTCTTGTTCCTGGTTATAGCCCGGCACATAAATCAACGCCCTCTTAACATGAAAGAGCTGTCTGTCACGAAATGGGCGTGAATAGAGTCGATCGTCTATGGGCGTGAAGCTTGATGTTGACTCCCGCTCGTTGCGTTGTCCTTGCTCGCGCTGAGCAGATTGGCCAGCAGGCGATAAGATCCAGGCACTAACTCGGGAAGTTGGCGATAGAGCGCATAGGCAACATAGATATAAGTTCCCTTGCCGGGATGCGCGACGAGCAGGCCGCCGCGTTGCGGGTCCTGGCCGGGATCGGCAGTCTCGGTGAGCGCGGCGTAGCCGGGGTCCCAACTATCGAGGAAGGAGTGGCCGCGCTCCTCGACCCAGCCGTCGAAGTCGGCCGTGGTGATGGCGTTGGGCCAGTTGAGCAGGGGATGGGCCGGGGCGAGCAACTTCACCTGCGCGGTCTCGTCCACCACACGCTCCGGCATCCGTCCCATCGACAAGGGCAGCGGGGCGGGGAAGGTGGTGCTCTGGTACTGGACAATCAGGGTTCCGCCGCGACGGACAAACTCGTCGAGCCGGGGCTGGGACGCGGTCAACTCGGGGCGCGCGGAGTAGGCGCGGATGCCGATGACGATTACATTCCATGCGGAGAGGTCGCCCGAAGCGAGTTCCGCAGCGGTGAGCAGATGCGGCGCGATGCCCAAGCCTTTGATCGCTTCGGGAACCAGATCGCCGGTGCCCATCACGTAGCCGATGCGCAGGCCGGGGGCGAGTTTCACGTCGATCTTGCGTGTCTTCAACCGCGCGGGCTTGTAGATATTGTAGGGCCGCAGGCCCGTGTAGCCCACGCTCTGCCAGCCGGTTCTGTATGTTTTGCCGGCGGCGTGCGCGACGGCCTCAATGTTATAGGCGCCAGTTTCGGCGCTGTCTGTTGTGACGGAAAAGAGGATGGGCTCTGTGTCGCCGGCGCTCATCGTGCGGAAATGCGCTTCGGCCGGATCGGAATGCCAGCCCGCCGGCAATTCCAGCGTGACCGTGCCCTCGGCCGCGGCTTCCGTGTGGACCGTGACGCGCACCGGGAGTGCCGAGCCATCGAGCGGCAGAATGCGGGCTTCGGGCTCCATGCGCAGGCCGACGGACGGAGTCACGACGAGCGGCTCGTAGACGCCGCCCAGGCCGGAAACGCGCTGCATGGTCTGGACAACCTGCCCCACGCGGATGGGCAGGCCGTCGAAGGTGAACTCCGCCCAGGCCGCCAGCGGATAGGGCGCGAAGGAGCGCAATCGCCACTCTTCGTGGGCGATGTCGTAGTAGGGCTGCTCGATGGTGGGGCGGGTGAAGCAGGGCTGGGTGGGTTCGGCGTTTTCCGGAACATGCAAGCTGAGGATATGATCCGGGGCTTCAGCGGTTTCCGCCCTCTCGGAAGGCGTGGCGGGCTTCCATTGGTCGCCGGTGTGACTCTCAAACCAGATTTTTGCCAGGCGGGTTTCGGGCGTGGCCTGAGCAGTGTGGATGCGAACCTTGAACTCCTCGCCTGGCGTCACGCTGCGCGGGGTCTCATCGGCCGAGCCTCCGCGGAATGGGCCGCTGCTTTGGGCGCTGTCAGATTTGGTGGTGAAGGCGACCAGATCAAGGCCGAGCGAGTTCTTGAACGCTGATTGGAACTCATTGATTTTGGAGTCAAGTTCGAAAAGCAGGCTGGCTATTACCTTGCCATCCATGCTGCTTTCGTCAACTGCGGCACGAAATTCGAGTGTTTGACGATAAACAGATGCCAGCTCGTGTGCGACCTGTAGGTTTGCCTTGCATGGGCATTTCGATTCGACCTGCTTGATTGAGGAGTCAATCTCCCGCAGTGTTGCAGCCAGATCTTCGGGCACGTCAGAGCCAACGAGGTGAGCCAGTCCGGCAACGCTGGTGTCGATGTTGACCTTGCTGTTGTGGAAGAGATCGTCGTTGCTTGAAGTTGTTCCCGGCTTGGCGGCGGCTTCCGGCGCCACGGCCCAGAGATGATAGCTGGTGGTTGCCGGACCGCTGAGCGTGGGATTCGCGCCGCCATTCTGCGTCTTCTGCTCGCCCCATCCCTCGCGCGCAATCTGCACATAACTGCGACCGAGCGCTGGATCGAGCGTGCCCACCGCCATCGTCACGTCGGCCGAAGGAACATTCTGGCTCCATTCGCCGGTCACGTAATTCTTGAACTTGGCGGGCGCCCACTTGCCGGTCGCGTAGTCGAACATCTTTCCATCGGTGACCGGAGCAAAAGGAACCATTGAGTAAACGGCCAGCGGCTGCCAGGGCTGAAGGCCGTCCTTCAGTTGTTCCGGAAAAACCTTGGGATCGGCGGCGGCCTTGAAGACTTCCTGCGCGATTTCGCCGGAGACTTGGTGGTGGCCGTGACCGTCGGTGATGCCGCCGACAAAGGTGGAGACGATGATCTGCGGCCGCTCGCGGCGCACAGCCAGCACGGCGTCATAGAGCACCCGCTCGTGGCCCCATTTATTGAAGGCTTCCTCTTGCGTCTTGGAAAAGCCGAAGTCCGCCTCCGTGCCCCAGAGTTGCTTTGCGCCGTAGAACTCGCTGGCGCGGAGCAGTTCGTTAGTGCGGATCAGGCCCAGCGCGTCGTAGCTCTCGCCGCCGATCGCGTTCTGCCCGCCTTCGCCGCGGGTCAGCGTCAGCAGAAACGTGCGCACGCCCAGGCCGCGGCTGAGATAGGTGAGCAGCGCGCCGTCCTCGTCATCCGGATGGGCAACGATCATCATCACGCTGGCGGTGGTCGAGAGGCGCTTGAGAGATTGTTCGAGAGCCGCCGCGCCACGGTCTTCGGGCAGGGGCAATGCGATTTCGCTTGGCTCGGGCAGGGGAATGGAGGCAAGCTCTGGCGCGGATTGCTGCGCTGCCACACAGAGCGCATTCGTCAGAATCAGCCCGGCAAGGACCACGCCCACCACTGCTCGCAGATGTCTCTCGGCAAAAATCATGGTTGCCGTCAGTGTACAATCCCGGGGAGCATTTCAGGGGCTGAAGCCCAGGTCTTGTAACCTCTTGTCCAGCCGGAGAGTTCCTTTATCAGGGCGCGGCTTCAGTTGTGCCGAAAGTCTTCTGAAATCAACCTGGGTTTTAGCCCCACAGGTAGGCTCATCAAAGATTTTGTTTGGAAACAGGCCTTTTTCGCAGCCTCTTCAGCCCCTGAAACGAGAGCCTCCATCAGTGGGCCTTCGCCGCACTCTTGCAGCCCTTCATTCCCCGGCAGGGAGCGTCGCCGGGTTCATTCGGGCGATGCGGCCGTTCGGCCCCACCACAAAGGGCAACGAGAGCGCATTCCAGTTTCCGTCATCGAGCGGCTGCCACGTCTTGCCGTCGTCGCGGCTTACATCGGATCCATTCGTGCCCACAGTAATCCATGCGTGCAGCCCTTCGCTCCATTGCACGGCGGAGCGGAAGCCGTGCGGCTGCGTGGCGGAGGCTGTCCAATGCTCGCCGCTGTCGGCAGACCATGCAGCTGTGCCGGTAGCTTGATTGGGCTTGGTGTAATCACCGCCCACTGCGATGCCGTGCTTGTAATCCCCTCTTCCATTCGGAACAATGCCTTCGGGGAATTGTTCTAGCGGCATTATCTCTACGCGAAACTCGACGGAGAATACCCCTGAAGAATCCGTTCCTCCTGTCAGTGGAACGGTAATCCCTTTCGACCAAGCAAATCTAAGTTCATCTGGCCATTTCTCTTTAGGTGCACAGACATCGGTCAGATTGCTGAACCCCATCAGAATCCGAGCACCGTCTTTTCCGCCAATACCGATCCAGGACCTGCTTGTCGCAAAGTCCGGCACCGCCCGACAGAAGGGGAGGGCCTGAAATGGAACAAATGCCGCCGAGTTGCTGGCCGCAAACGCAGCCCCATTAACGGCCACATCTTCGGTGTTGAAGCCTCGTCCTGTTCCCCAGTCAGCCCAGTTTTTTCCAGCATCAATGGTGGAAAGCGTAAGGAATCGCCGGTGCTTCAGAGTCCTCTCCACAAAGGGTGCATGAGTTTGCCCTGCATGATATTCGAGAGGATCTGGTTCGTTCCGAACGCGCATTCGGAGGATTGGGTCGCCCAACAGGAACCCATGCTTCCGATCCCAAAAAGTGAAGAAGTCATAAAACCCATCAGGATCTGTGTTCTTCAGCATCAACGCCCAAGTCTTGCACCCATCCGTCGTCTTGTACAGCCGGCTCTTCTCGCCCGGCCCCGATGCCATCACAATCGCCGTCTCCGCATCCCACGCCCGCACGCCGCGAAAATCCAGCGTCGCCCCATCGGTCGCCGCGTCGGGAACCGCGCACTTCGTCCAATGCGCTCCGCCGTCGATGGTTCTCAGTACCGTTCCGCCCGTGCCGCTGGCCCAGGCTACTGTTCCATCTACTGAGAAGATTCCGCGCAAGCCAGCCGTCGTTCCCGACTCCTGCATCTGCCAGGGCGAAGAAGCCGGGGCAGGGGATTGAGCGAAGGCAAAGCTCGAAACAGCCAGCAGCAAAGTAAGCCGGATAACCCGCATGGCTCGCAGTATAGCTGCGCGCTTTGCGTCCACGCCACCAGCGCCTCAGTATTTGATCTTGTCGGTCGACGCGATCCACGCGGCGAAGCTGGCCCAGGCTTCTTCGCTGAGCAATTGCGTGGCGGGTAGCTTGCGCTGGGTGTTGTCCTTGCGCAGTTCCTGGTAAAGAAAGGCGTCGTCAAAGCCGGCGCGTTCGGCATCGGCGGCGCTGGCGCCGTAAAAAATCCCATCCATCCGCGCCCAGCAAGCCGCGGCCAGGCACATCGGGCATGGCTCGCAACTTGTGTAGAGGTGGCAGCCGGCAAGCGTAAAGCTGCCCAGCGCCCTGGCCGCCGCGCGAATGGCGTTCACTTCGGCGTGGGCCGTGGGGTCGTTGGTCGCGGTCACGGTGTTCACGGCTTCGGCCACGATGCGTCCGTCGCGCACGATCACAGCGCCAAACGGACCGCCCGCGCCGTTCAGAACATTTTCCGTGGCCAAGTGGATGGCGCGGCGAAGAAACTCGGAATTGGCCGGGGCGTTCATGCCTTCATGGTAAGGCAGAGAAGCAGGGACTAGGGAAAAGTCGTGAGCCTGGCGCTTCCTGCTTCGGCTTCCCATGATTTCTTGTCTCGACGTTTGGGCTACGGTTGCCCGATTCGCATTCTGAACATGGCATTGTGACAGGCAGTGTGGAAAAAGTGGGCGAAACTACCCCATCGGCGAGAGTCGCGCTCCGGCGCGGCGCAAAGGCTCCTCGGAGCGGGTTGCGTACCGTTTTTTGCACAACGGAGGCCGGTCGAGCAAGCAGGAGGGCACTGGTCCTCATAGGAATTTTATGGGGAAAACGCTATCCTATATATATTCTGCATACTCAGGCCGAAACCCTTGAACAAGCCAGCACTCGAAAGCGGTTTCGCCTTTTCCATCTTTTGTACGACTGAAGAATTTCAGATTTCTTATTCATCCCGGCGTTTTTTTGAAGACATCAAAAGACCCGTGGCAAGATCTCTTTTCCGAGGCCTGCATCTTGAAATATTCCATGCGTAAGCTCTCATCTCTGTTCTTTTGGCTGCCTGTGGTTGCGGCGGTCGTTGCGCTGTGCGGTTCATCTCTCGTGGCACAGCAAACGCTGGGCGGCATCACCGGCGAAGTGACCGACACGACGGGCGGCGTGATTCCCAGCGTGCAGGTGACGGCGGTCGATGAGCAGACCTCGCTGACGCGCACGGTCAGGACCAACGCCACTGGCGTCTATGCTTTCGTGAACCTGCCCATCGGAACCTACACGCTGACCTACAGGTCGGAAGGCTTCGATGTGCAGAAGACGCAGCACATCACGGTGCAGGCCAACCGCACGGCGACGGTGAACGCCCAGCTCAAGGTGGGCCGGACAAGCGAAACCGTCGAGGTGGAAGCCACGCCGCTGCTGAACGCCGTGGACACAACCAACGGCTACGTGCTGGACCATGCGCAGATCGAGATGGCGCCGCTGCCCACGGGCAGCTTCACGGGCCTGGCAATTCAGTCGACCGGCGTGAGCGCCGAGTTGCCGGGCGGCACGGGTGTCAACTCCGGCCTGGGCAACGCGCCCATCTGGGCCAACGGGCAGCGCGACACTTCCAATACATTTCTGCTGAACGGCGTCGACGCTTCGAATCTCTTCAACGGCAAGACGACCAGCCAGGTAGCCAGTTTCCGCGTAATCAACAACACGGGCAGCGGCAACTCGACGGCCGGCGGCATCATTCAGAGCAGCGCCTCGATCTATCTTTCCATCGGCAATTCGATCCCCAGCCCGGCTCCAGAGACCATCGAAGAAGTTCGCGTGAACGCCTCGATGTATGACGCGCAGCAGGGCTCGACGGCGGGCGCGCACCTGGACCTGAGCACCAAGGCCGGAACCAACGCCCTTCACGGCAATGTCTATCTTCACCGCGGAACGAGCTGGGCAAATGCCGCGCCCTTCTTCTTCAAGAATGACCCTGACATTCCCGCCAACCAGAAGGTTCCCGCGCTGCATCGCGAAATCGTGGGCGGAACGCTCGGCGGCGCGATTATCAAGGACAAGCTCTTCGGTTTCATCGCCTACCAGCACCTCCATGTTTCCGACGAGGAACTTGGCTACTCGCGCTTCTCGGTGCCCGTGGGCTTGAGCGACGACCGCAGCGCCAACGGGCTGGCGAGCGTAGCCAATGCAGGCTGGTGTCCTCAGCCGGACCCAACCCAGCCGAACTACTACTGCCCGCTTGGTGCGCCACTGTCTGGAAGCCAGATCAACAACAATACAGTGAACCCAGGCAGCAGCGTGGCCTACAACCTGTTCAATGCGCCCAACGTCAAAGGCGAGCCGGGCAAGTGGCTGATCCCCAATCCGAGCGGCGTCACCACGGCCGCGCATCCATATAATGTGGCGATCCCCGGCACCGCTTACTTCTTTGGCGATCAGCTGGTGGGCGACCTGGACTGGAACGCCAGTCCCAAGGACACGCTGGCGCTCAAGTACTACTATCAGCACGATCCGACGATCGCGCCTTTTGCCTACTCGAACGTGCCTGGATTTGCCCAGCACCTGGATGCGGGCAGCCATGTCTTCTCGGTCAACAACGTCAATGTGCTCAAGCCGAATCTGAGCGTGACCGAGACGCTGGGCTTTATCCGCGAAAAGATTTACTCGACCAACGAACAGCCCTTCAGCGCCGATAGCGTGGGCGTAAACAACCTCGGTTCTTCGTACTACTCCGGCGTGACCATCGTCGACACTCTGGGCGCCAATACGCCCACTTCGCTGCAAACGCTCAACATCGGCCCCGGCTCGAACCAGGGCTCGCTGACCGGCGTCTTTCAGAATCGCTGGATGCCCTCGGCGAACGCCATATGGACCCTTGGCAAGCACACCTTGTCTGTGGGCGGAAGCTGGTCGCATACGCAGTTGAATCCCCGCGACCGGCGTCCGGGCGTGGCGGGAACCACTTCATCGGCTGATTTCGGCCAGTTCGTTCAGGGTCTGGTAACGGCCAACGACGATTTCAATACCACAACCTTTCTGCAGGGCAACGGCGACCGTTACTATCGCGCCAATCAGACGGGTATTTACCTGCAAGACAAGTTCCAGCTCCATCCCAACCTGAGCCTCACGGGCGGCATCCGCTACGACATGGACGGCGGCTTCAGTGAGAAGTACGGTCACATCTACAACTTCGACCCGAAGCTCTTTGATCCCGGCACGGCCGACGATCCGCTGAATGCTGGCGGAACCTTCAACAATAACGGCTACGTCGTGGCAAAGGACTCGACCGACACAACGCTGACTGGCCGCCAGTGGGGCATCGGTCCGCGTCTGGGCTTTGCCTGGTCGCCTGAGCGTTTCCAGAGCAAGGTGGTCATTCGCGGCGGCACAGGTTTCTATTACGACCGCGGCGAGTTGTTCAGCTATCTTTCTCCCGGTTATGCGGCTGGTGAGGTGCATGGCGGACCCTTTGGCGTGAGCCAGACCCAGCCCTTCGTCAACTCGCAAACCTGCGACATGGCCGACGGCACTTACTACCAGGGCTACATCCCCACCTGCAATCCCGCAGATGCCAACCTCTCCATGCCGTGGGGAGCTTCGCTCGGTGCGCCGCCTACCGGCAAGGCCAGCGACATCACGCAGTATCTGCCCAATGCCGCCGCCATCGTCAATGGAGCGGCTCCCTTCACCATGGGCGCGTACGACCGCAAGAACAAGCTGCCCTATTCGATCAACTACACGCTGGACATTCAGTGGCAGCCGCGCAGCGATCTGGCCATCGAGGTCGGCTACGTCGGCAATCTGGGGCGCCACCAGGTAATCCCGACGCCCTTCAACCAGTCGCAGATCGCCACTCCCACCAGCCCCATCCGCGGCCAGTTGTACTCCTACGGCTATACGATCGTGGACGACAACTTCAGCCCGATTGCTCTTCCGGCCAACACGGGCGGCTCGCTGAACGCGAACTACATGACCAACTCCGAGGGCGGCAATGTGGATCTGCGCGTGCCCTACATCGGCTACTCTTCAGAGTCCATTGACTACCGCGCCGCCGGCGTCTCCCAGTACAACGCGGCGCAGATTCACGTGGATAAGCGCCTGAGCCGCGGCTTCCAGGCCGGAGCTTCCTACACCTTCTCCCACGCCACCGATGAACAGAGCGCCCTGGGCCTCTTCTATAACGGCGATAACCCGACCAACCTGCGCTCCGGCTACGGACTGGCCGACTTCGACCGCAAGCACGTGCTCAACTTCACTTACAGCTATCAACTCCCCAGCCATCAGTCGGAAGGCTCACTGATGGGCAAGTTCACCAATGGCTGGACCTTGAATGGCATGACCGTTCTGCAGGGCGGGCAGCCCTTCAGCATCATCGACTACTCGGGCGCGGTGGGCAGCGTCTACTACAGCACCTTCGACGGCATCAACAATCCCATCGTGCCGCTGGCGCCTGGCTGCACGCCGAAAAATGCCGTAACCGGCGCTTCCGGCGCATTCGCCACTCCGGCACTCAAGCCCGAGTGCTTCACCATTCCGCTGCTCAACCCCGGAGACCTCGACGGCGCCATTCCGGCAAACGATCCCTTTGAGAGCACCTTCATCTCCCACGGGCAGCGCAACATCTTCCGCCAGGCCGCGCAGAAGCGCGCCGATGCCTCCCTGGTCAAGCTCACCTCCTTCGGCGAACGCGCAAAGCTGCGCTACACGCTGGATGTCTTCAACTTGACCAACACCACCAGCTTCGACGTGACCGGAGACAACGTCACCCAGAACAAGAACTTCAACAACTACCCGACCGAGGGAACTACTGTTGCTCCCACCGGATGCAATGCACTCGGCGAGCAAACCAATACTTCGTTTTATAACTGCCCGGCAGGCCTGGGCATCACAACACACACCATCGGCAGCCCGCGCCAGGTGCAGATGTCGCTCAGGCTGGATTTCTAGCTGAAGCGCGCTGACCGCATGGGCAAACAGGAAGGGCGTTCGTGGAAAGTGGACGCCCTTTTGCTTGATACGGAGGCCATCGATCATGCCCTTATGGATTTGGGTTGTGCTGATTGCCGCGCTCCTGGAGGCGATTATCCTTCTGCGGAGAAGGAGAGCAAAGCTCGTCGCGTTCAACCAGGTTGGTCTGGATGTTGCGCCGCGTCACGGTAACGATGAGGCGATTGTGCAGGGAGCTTCGGAGGCGCGTATCGATGCGCTTTCCTCGGACCATGCCGCTGGTTCTCCGGAAATGGTGGTGGCCGCGGCTTTCGATCTTGCATTTGAAGCGGATATGGCGCGCGCGCTGCTCACTTCCGAGGGAATCCCGACATTTCTGGCGGATGAGTATGCCCACAACAAGTTAGGCGGAGATCATGGCGGGCTGAGGTTGTTCGTCCCGGCGCCGCTTCTGGCAGAGGCTCAAGCCATTCTTCACTCGGGAGTTTCCGACGAGGAACTGGCCGCCCAGGCAGAGGCGAGTTCTCAGGAGGATGAGCCCCCGACGAAAGATGACGGGAACAATGTCGCTTGACGTCGCCCACGTCTCCGGCGAACGCACGGGATTCGGTCGTAAACTGGAGGCGTGATGGACTCATTCTCGGCAAAAATTCTGAAGGAACTGCTTCCGGCGGAGAAGGAAGTCGTTCCGCCGCCTCGGCCGGCTGGCCCGCGCAACCCGGTGGATCATTGGACCTCGGCTCTCCTGCTCGAGCGGGCGGCCTACCTGGGCAAGCTGGCAAAGCACGGAAACGGCTCGGCCAGCGAAACGCTGAAGGAATTCCCGCAGCACTGCGCCATGCTTTCCTATCGCAGCCGCGACGGCGAGGCTGAAGTGCATCAGAACTTTGCCGATATCTTCTACGTGCTGGAAGGCTGTGCGACTCTCGTAGCCGGCGGCACGGTGGCTGGCGCTAAAAGCGTTGCACCGGGAGAAATGCGCGGCTCGTCGGTGGAAGGCGGCACGCGGCAGCAGCTGCGGGCGGGGGATGTGGCGCACGTTCCGGCGGGAGTTCCGCACCAGATGCTGGTCAGTGGCGAAAAGCCCTTTGCCTGCCTCGTCGTGAAGGTTCAGGAGGAGCCGTAAGAACCTGGCGCTCTCGCTTCCTTCGTTACTTGATTCCGCGCGCGGTAAGAAACGGGCCATACTTCTTGTCGGCGCCCTCTACGTGGGTGTCGAGCCAGTTGCGCAGGAATCCCATCAGTTCCGCGTCGAGCGTGGCGGGAGGCGCGTTGCTGAAACGCTCCCTCAAGGCTGTGATCTCGCGGATGAACCTCTCGTGCTCCATCTTGTGCCCGGGCGCGTCCGGATAGTCGGCTTGAAACAGCAGCGACTCCTCCCTTGCGAAGTGGGATTTTGAGTAGTCCACCAGTTGGTCCAGGACGGCCCCAAGAACCTTCTTGTCGTGGCCCTCTTCCATCTCAAAGTGCAACTGGTTGATGATGCCAATCAGCTTCTTGTGGTCGTCGTCCAGCGCCACGACGCCCACCCCCATCTCATTGGTCCAGACCGTGAAGTTCATTGGAATTCAGCCCCCCCCCGAAGATTGCACCTATCTCCCCCGTTCTGGGCTCTCTTCGTTCTGCCTGTCCGCCAACTCTCATAGCATTCAGATGCGTGCTGAAATCTTTGGTTGCGTGCCTCGGGGGCTTCATATCTCCATGGCGTTCAGTGACCCGTCCTCAAACTCCTCGTTCAGCCAATTGCCGAATGCGGCAAACTCCTCGTCGCGGCCCAGAAAGTCGCGGACCATCTCGCGGCCCGGCTTGCTTCCACCTTGTTCGAGCACCGCCCTGCGGTAGCGGCCGCCGGTATCGCAGCCCAATAGATCCTTGCTGTCGAATTGCGCGAAGAAGTCCAGCGCGATGACCTTGTCGAAGGCGTAGGTGTAGTAGTTCGACGAGTAGCCGGTCAGATGGCCGAAGCTGGCGTACATGCGGTTGCCTTCAAGCCAGGTCCAGGGCTGCATGCTCTCGTAGAGCCGCCTGGCCGTGCTGTCCAGGTCGACGCCGGCCGGGTTCTGGTCGTGCAAGTCGAGCGAGAGCGTGGTGTAGTAGAGCTGTGCGCGCACCCAGTCGGCGCGTCCAAAGGCGCCGGCCAGCTTCATCTTCCGTATGGTTTCGGAAGGCAGGATTTCACCCGTCTGATAGTGCCTCGCGAAGGCCTGAAGCAGCTTCTCGTCGCGGAAGAACTCTTCGAGCATCTGCGAGGGCACCTCAATGAAATCGCCCTCCGTGGCAAAGCCGGAAATGCCCGCCCATTCGGTGTGGCCGCCGAGAATGGCGTGCATCAGGTGGCCGAACTCGTGGAAGAACGTGACCACATCGTTATATTGCAGGAGGCCGGGGTCGCCTGACTTGCCGCCGGGGAAGTTGCAGATCAGCGCGGCCTCAGGCTGGGCCAGTCCGCGAACGCCCGTGACCAGGGGCGCGGCGGAGAACCACTTGTCCTTGCCTTCGCGGGGATGCATGTCCAGATAGAAGCGGCCCACCTGCCGCCCGTCGTCGTACACTTCAAAGACCGAAACATCCGGATGCCACGCGGGAGACGTCGAGGGACGGAACTCCAGCTTGAAGAGACGCGCCGCTGTTCCCAGCACGCCCGCCTCTACCTGCGCATAAGGAAAGTATGGGCGCACGGATTGCGAATCGAAGTCGAAGGCCGCGCGGCGGAACAGCTCGTACCAGTAGCCGCGGCTGGCAATGCCGATCTCTTTCGTCCCAGGCTGCCTCTTGCGCGTAAAGTCGAGGATCAACTCATGTTCGCGCTGGGCGCCCTCGCTGCTGGCTTCGCTCAGCTTGGCCAGAAAGACGCGCACGTTCGCCGCCGAACCCATCATCTGATCGGCGGTGGCCAGATCGGCCCAACTGCGAAAGCCAAGAGTCGTGGCGATCCGCTGACGCGTCGCCAGCAGGTCAAGAAGGATCTGCCGGTTGGCCGGATAAGCGCGCGTATTGTAGGCCAGGAACATGCGTTCGCGCAGCGCGGCGCTCGTGGCATAGGTCAACACGGGCTGCATGTCGGGCTGGTCGGTCGAAAGCGTCACGCGGCCGTTGGCGTCTGCCGGGTGGCGAACAAGGTAGTCGGCTGGCAGGCCTTCGAGCTCGTCCACAGTGGCCTCGACCGTCTTGGCGCCTTCTTGAATGTTGCGGCTGAACTGCAGCGACAGTTGCGTGGCTTGTTCGTTCAGCGACTGCAGAAGCGCCCGCGTGGCCTCATCCTTGTCTACGCCGGCCAGACGGTAGCCGAGCAGCGTGCGCTCCACGTAGTGCTTGGTGGCCGCGCTGGCACCCTCCAGATCGATCGCCACCAGGGCCTCGTAGACCTGGCGGTTCAGGCTGAGAGAGCTCGCGGCCTGCGCCACGCGCTGCGCTTCAAGCTGCGCCTGATCGCGGACGTCCTTATCGGCGGCTACGGAATTGAGCACGCCCGCCTGTTCGCCTGCCAGGCTCAGCTGCTCAATGGCCGCATCGAAAAGACGCAACGAGTTCTCTGGCGTGCGCGGCACTTCAACGGCAAGCAGAGCGGCCAGCGCCTCCTCGTGCGCTTTCATGCGCGCGCTGACCCAGGCGGTGAGCGCCTCGGCGGATGTGGCTCCGCCCGCCTCCCAGGCGTGAAAATCTTTCGAGGCAGAAACTAAAGATGGACTTTGATCAGGCATCGGGGAAAGACCTCCAAACTTCTAGGTTGCCACAGTGGGCCCGCTCCGCGCTTGTTTTTCATTCTGGTGGAGTGGATAGGCGAATGATCGGCCGGGGACTGCAACTGAATATTGTCGAGCACGGAACGTGGTTGCGGCAGCGATCTGAATACTGTAAATTCATTGGCGAGGATTCCAGGCATGTTTTTGCGTAATCTATCCGCTGTCCTTGTGGGCTGCGTGCTTCTTGCCGCGCCCGTTGCCGCCATCGCCGCAGATCGAGGGCCTTCAACGCCCGAGGAGCGAAAGCAGGCGCTCGAATACATTCAGCACTTTGAGGCCGATCCCCTCAACCCGAATCTCCAGCCGGAGAAGGAGTGGTTGACACGCTGGATGATCGAGGTCCCCGACATTCATGTGAAAGTGTGCGTGATTCTTGACAAGTTGCCCAAGGGCGATAAGAAGGACAGCCAGACTCTGTTCAACGCCATGTTCTTCTCACAGATTGCGTTTGTGCTCCAGAATCCAGACAAGCAGAATGATGATTTGGCCCAGTATCAAGCCGGTGTCGACGGGGCCCTGCGCATGTACGAGATCCTCCTCAAGTCCAAGTCCAAGGACCAGCAGCCTTATCTTGACGACCTGATCCAGCGGCGTGAAGCGGGGACCCTGGCGCAATGGGTGAAGGAACGGGCTGACGTCGCCTGCCACAAGTGACCATCCAGCCTTTCTCGCTTCCACGCTTGTTTTTCGCGTCTCATGCGAATGAAGGCGCGCGCAACAGTGCCTTAGCCTGATGTCTTCGGCGCGCTCCACGGGATGTTTGCGCTTTATCGCAGCAGCCTGCGCGCCGGCATCTTCGTGCGTGGTTGGCATCGTTTGATCGGTGTTTTCACGCTTGCGCTGTTGAAGCCGAACCGAGCAATCTGACGCGACGCAAAAAACTCAGATCCGCGCCTGAAAAAATTGTTGTCTATTTTTCCACCACTATTACGTTTTTTTCTTGACACTTGTGATACGGGAATCTATACATTCTTCAACTGCAATATTGCTTGCAGGGACGACACAAAAATTGTCGAAAGGGAGAATAGGAAAATGGCAACCAAAAAAGCAGCCAAGAAGGCACCCGCAAAGAAGGCGGCCAAGAAGGTCGCAAAGAAGAAGTAGCGGAATCTCCAACCAAAAGGCAATACCGCGGGGGAACGCTTCAAGCGTTCCCCCGCGGTGTTTTTGTCGAAAGGATTACACTGATAGGCGCAAGCAACGCAGGGAGGTATCCATGACACGCCGCCGCTGGATTGCCGAGAACTGGGATGAAGCCACAGCAACAATCGTGGGCGCGCAAGCCGAACATCTGACTCGCGTGTTGCGCGCGCAGCCGGGCATGGAAGCCGACGTCGTGGCCGGCGGCCGCGTCTTTCGCGCGCAGGTTGCCGCGGTCAGCTTGAATGAAGTTCGCTTCAACCTTGTCTCTGAGCTGGAGGCCGAGCCTGCGTTGCCTTTGACGCTCGTGCTCGCGATCTACAAGTTCGACCACATGGAGTGGGCCATCGAGAAAGCCACCGAGCTGGGAGTTGCGGCCGTAGCTCCGGTCATCGCGCGGCGGACGGAAAAGCATCTGGCCGCGGCCGCCGCGGCGCGCGTCGAGCGCTGGCGGCGCATCGTCCATGAAGCGGCCCAGCAGTCGCGGCGCTCCGATGTGCCGCTGGTTTCCGATCCGGTTTTGCTCTCGGCCCGCGTGCGCGCGGCTTCCGACGCTGTGCGCATTGTGCTGGCCGAGCAGGAGCGTACCACTACCCTGCGCCATGCGCTGGATGAAGCCATGGCCGCTGCCGAAACGGATATGCCTACGCTGGAGATCGCTATCGGTCCCGAGGGCGGATGGGCTCCCGAAGAGGAAGCCCTCTTCGACGCCAACGGCTGGCGCGCCGCCTCGCTCGGTCCGCGCATCCTGCGCGCTGAAACCGCGGCCATCTCCGCGATGGCGGTCGTCTCTTCGTATCTGGAGTAAGTTGGAAGTATTTCCGGGACTCGGAAACGGGATATGGGAGAACCGTGCCAGGATGGGGCACCCGGCGTTGAACGCCGAAATGAAAAGGGGCGCGGCCGTGGCCGCGCCCCTTTCTTGCAGAGCACGCTATCGCTGTGGCTGGGGAGCCGGCGCGGGCGTTTGTGTTTGCGGAGCGGGACCCAGAGGCACATCGCCTGAAGGCTGCGCCGGAGTCTCGGACTTCTTCTTGTCGGTCAGGCGGGTCTTGTCGCCGGTGGTCGTCGACTTATGTTTCTTCCTTTTGGAAGTGTCTCCGGCCAGACCCAGAGGACCGGCTTGCGTCTGGCGGTCCGCGACCTCGGCGGCGTCCGGCGCGGTTGGTGCGAAAGTGTCCGTCTTTGGTCCACTGGTCTTGGCTTGCTTCTCGGTTTTCGCGCGCTCACTGTAGCGGGTTTTCTTCGTTGGTTTCGCCGTGGTCTCCAGCGGATTTATTGGCTCCGGAGTGGAACTGGCTGTCTGCTGCCCCGCGCCTGCGTCCTCAATTTGAGTCGCTGGCGCATTCGGCAGGGTCTTTGTCGGCGCCTGGCCAAAACGGATCTTTTCCTTCTTCCCGGGCTTCATCGCGAGCTGATCGGCGCTCGCATTCTTTTTACCCTTCTTGGCCGGCGCGGCTGCTGGTTCGGCTGTCGAAGAAGCCTGGGCCGTCTTCTGCCGGAAGTTGCGCGTGCTCTCGCGGAAGCGGGTGCGTTCCACTTTCTTCTTTTTCTTGGCTGTGGGTGGCACATACGCGCTGTAAATCGGCTTGGTCTGCTTGGCGCTGGCGCCGCTGTCGGTATAGCCCGGCTTGATGTCGATGTAAGCCTGTTCCCGAAGGGTCGTCAGATACTCGCGCATGGCCGGCTCCATCCGGAGCATATAGAAATTCTCGTCGACCTGCTCCTCAACATCCTTGTATGCCGGGATGCCGCCGGGGATGTGCTGCAGAACCTTTAGAATGACATAGCCCTGCCTGGTGCGAATCGGCTCGGTGAACTGTCCCCCCTTGAGCGCGAAAGTTGCATCCTCCAGAACCTTGGCCAGTTTGCCGCGCTGGAACTGCCCCAGATCGCCTCCCTCGCTGGCTGTTGGCCCGTCGCTGAAGGTGCGTGCCAGTTGGGCGAACTCGCCCCCGGCCCGCAGTTTTGCTTCCAGATCGTCGGCCTTGGCCTTGGCCGCGGCCAGCTTGGCCGGATCGTCCGGCTGAGCGCTGCCTTGTTCCGCCGTCGAAGAGGCGGCAGTGCTGGTGGAGATCAGTATCTCGGCCAGCGTGACGCTCTCTTCCTGCGCGTATTCCTGCTTGTGTTCCTCGAAATACCGCTGAGCTTCGCCGGGAGTGAACTGAACTTTCCTCCCAACCTGGTCCCGCATCACCAACTGCGTGATAATGCCGTTGCGAATGTTGGCCTTGAAATCCTCAAACGAAATGCCCTGCTCCTTGGCGGCCTTCTCCAGGTCGTCCATGGTTTCCAGGTTGTTCTGCTTGCGGATTTCGTCCAGCCGCTTCACCAGTTCCGTCTCTCCGTTGATATCCAGTTCCTTGCCCTTGGAGAGCCACAGCTGCTGATCGATAAGGTTGCGCAGCAAGTCTTTGTGTGCGGCGGAGATGGCTTGCATCGTGGCGCCGTGCTGGCGGGCCTCGTTATCCAGTTCAGTCATGGCGCGGTCGTAGTCTGAGCGCGTGATGATCTGATCGTTGACCCGGGCGATGATCTCCTCGACCGTGGTGCCGCCATAAGGGCTCTCCGGCGCAGCGGGATGCGTTTGCGCCAGAACGGAGGTTGCAAGCAGCAGCGTGCCGAACACGAAAGCCGCGGGAGTGCGAATAAGTCGAAGAGTCATAGGTGTCAGAACATGGCGGGCGGCGATGATTCGCCACCTGTTGCATAGACGTCATTGTAAATGCCTGGGGAGCGGCACGGCGATTCAGAAGACGATTCGGCTGGAATTCAGCCAGATATATGTCCAGACAGCTTCCGCTTCAGAGGGGTCCCGCGGCGGGTAATCGGCAGCCGCGGCTACCGGAATGGCTCCGCAGCCGTCAAATGAAGCGGTGATATACTTCAGCCAAGGTGGCTACACGCATCGCCGTTGAGCGGTTTCCCAATCTTCTTAGCCTTGCCGCAACCGGGCAAGGTTAATTTTTATCGAGCCATAATCCGCGTTTTTGCGCTGGATTCGGACTCGCGAAGCTGGGAATCCGCTGAGAAACGCTTGTTGCACCCGCCATCCGGAGGTTTTCTCAGCCTATGACGCCCCGCGCCCGTCGCGCCACATTTGCCGTCGTTCTCTTCTTTGCCGTCTGCGCCGTTGCGGGCACCTTCCTGCAGCGCAGGGTGGGGGCCGAGTCCTCGGCCGACGAAAGCCAGCTTCGCGACAGCCTCAAGTCCTTCACCAACGTCTACGCGCTCGTGGAGCAGAACTACGCAGAGCCGATCAACGGCGAGAAGGCCGATACCGCCATCTACGACGGAGCGATCCCCGGCATGTTGCGCGTCCTGGATCCGCACTCCAGTTTCTACGACCCCAAGGCCTATGCCCGGATGCGCGAAGAGCAGCACGGCCGCTACTACGGCGTGGGCATGACCATCCAGCAGCAGAACAACAAGATATATGTTGTCTATCCCTTCGAGGGAACGCCCTCCTTCAAGGCCGGAATTCATCCCGGCGACGTCATCTCCGCCGTCGACGGCAAGCCGGTCAGCGTGGATGGCAAGATACCCGGCGGCTTGAGCTCTTCCGATCAGGTGGCGAAGGCGCTGAAGGGACCCAAGGGCACCCACGTTGTGGCGACGATGATCCGCGAGGGCCAGCCCAAGCCGCTCGTCTTCGACCTTGTGCGCGACGAAATTCCCCACCCCTCCGTGGACCTGGCCTATGAAATTCGTCCAGGCGTGGGATACATCCACCTGACGCAATTCCAGGAAGATACAGCCGAGGATGTCGCCAAGGCCATTGACGGCTTCGGCAACCTGAAAGGACTCGTTTTCGATTTGCGCGGCAACCCCGGCGGCCTGCTCAGCCAGGCAGTCGAGGTCTGCGACCATCTGCTCGCCAAGGGCCAGGGCATCGTCAGCCAGCGCGGGCGCGCCTTCCCCGACCAGGTCTACACGGCCACGCACGGCAACGGCGGCAAGACTTTCCCCATCGTCGTGCTCGTCAATCGCGGCACCGCCTCCGCAGCGGAGATCGTTTCCGGCGCGCTTCAGGACCACGACCGCGCCCTCATCGTGGGCGAAACCACATTTGGAAAAGGTCTGGTGCAGACCGTCTACAACCTCAACGAGAACACCGGCTTGGCGCTGACCACATACCACTACTACACGCCTTCCGGCCGGCTCATCCAGCGCAACTACTCAGGCGTCTCGCTCTACGACTACTACAACCACGGTGGCACTGCTCCGGCCGACACCGCCAGCCGCGAGGTCAAGCTGACCGATGCGGGCCGCACGGTTTACGGCGGCGGCGGCATCACACCGGATGAGAAGATTGAAAGCCCCAAGAGCAACCACTTCCAGGACACGCTGCTCTCCAAGGATGTCTTCTTCCACTTCGCCCCGGTTTTTCTGGCCAGCCGCAGCGTGGACAGAAACTTCCAGGTGGACGCCGCCGTGCTGGCGGAGTTCAAGAAATACCTCACCAGCCAGGACATCGCCTGGACCGAGGCCGATCTGAACGGTGTGATGGATTGGTTGAAGATCGGCATCAAGGACAAGATCCTCACCATTCAGTTTGGCCAAATGCAAGGAATGCGCACGCGGGCTGACTGGGATCCTGAGATTCAGAAGGCATTGAACTATCTGCCCGAAGCCCAGGCCCTTGAAGATAACGCCCACAAGGTGCTGACGCAGAAGGCGGAAGCCCGGAATGAGGCGCGGTAGGCGAGTCGCAGGATTGATGCAAAGAAGGCCGTCCCCGAGGGGACGGCCTTCTTGTTTCCTGGTTGAGCAATTCTATAAGGATCAGTCGCAAGCCGGGAAAAACGGCCAGAGACTAAAGACCTACTGCTTCATCGCGGTTTCAACCGCAACGGCGACCGCAACCGAAGCGCCGACCATCGGGTTGTTGCCCATGCCGATCAGGCCCATCATTTCCACATGCGCGGGCACTGAAGACGATCCGGCAAACTGGGCATCCGAGTGCATCCGGCCCATGGTGTCGGTCATGCCATAGGAAGCAGGACCAGCCGCCATGTTGTCGGGATGAAGCGTTCTGCCCGTGCCTCCGCCGGAAGCAACCGAGAAGAATTTTTTGCCCGCAAGCAAGCGCTCCTTCTTGTAGATTGCCATCACCGGATGCTGGAAGCGGGTGGGGTTGGTCGAGTTGCCGGTAATGGCCACATCGACATTCTCTAGCTGCATGATGGCAACGCCTTCACGCACATCGTCGGCGCCGTAGCAGCGAACCGCCGCGCGTTCGCCCTTGGAATATGCCTTTTCCCGAACGACCTTGAGCTTGCCGGTCTTGTAGTCGAACTCGGTCTGGACATACGTGAATCCGTTCACGCGCGAAATAATCATCGCCGCGTCCTTGCCCAAGCCGTTCAGAATGACGCGCAATGGAGTCTTGCGCGCATTGTTGGCGGAGCGGGCGAGGCCGATCGCGCCTTCGGCGGCGGCAAAGGATTCGTGACCCGCGCAGAAGGCGAAGCAGCCGGTCTCTTCGCGCAGCAGCATGGCAGCCAGATTGCCATGGCCGATGCCAACCTTGCGGTCGTCGGCAACGGAGCCCGGAATGCAGAATGCCTGCAAGCCCGTGCCCAGCGTCTCGGCAATCTCCGCGGCCACGGTCTGTTTCTTCGTGATGGCGGCGGCCGCGCCAAGCAGATAGGCCCAGCCCGCATTCTCAAAAGAAATGGGCTGGATCGACTTCACGATCTTGCGTACGTCAACTCCCTTGTCCAGGCAGATCTTCTCGGCCTTTTCGAGCGATTCAATGCCGTTTGCGGCAAGAAAGGAGTCGATCTGCGCAATCCGTCTTTCGTATCCTTCAAATAAAGCCATGATCTTCTCCTTATTCCTTGCGGGGGTTGATGGTTTTGACGGCGTCCGCAAAACGGCCATAGGTGCCGGTTGCCTTGGTCAGCGCGGTCTGTGCATCCACTCCCTTGGCAATCGAGTCCATCATGGGTCCGAGCTTGACGAACTTGTAACCGATGATCTCGTTATCCTCGTCCAGCGCCAGTTCGGTTACGTAGCCTTCGGCCAACTGCAGATAGCGCGCGCCCTTTTCGCTGGTGCCGTACATGGTTCCGGTCACGCTGCACAAGCCCTTGCCCAGGTCTTCCAGTCCGGCGCCGATGGGCAGTCCGCCCTCGGAAAACGCCGTCTGCGTGCGGCCGTAAACGATCTGCAGGAACAGCTCGCGCATTGCCACGTTGATCGCGTCGCAAACCAGATCGGTATTCAACGCTTCAAGAATGGTCTTGCCGGGAAGAATCTCGGCGGCCATCGCGGCCGAATGCGTCATTCCGGTGCAGCCGATGGTCTCCACCAGCGCTTCCTCGATGATGCCGTTCTTGACGTTCAACGTAAGTTTGCATGCCCCCTGCTGGGGTGCACACCAACCTACACCGTGGGTCAGGCCTGATACGTCGGTCACTTCCTTGACCTTGGTCCACTGGCCTTCTTGTGGAATAGGTGCCGGGCCGTGTTTCGGCCCCTTGGCAACTACGCACATTTGTTCAATTTCGTGTGTGTGCATCTGGAGTTGCGCTCCTTTGTTTGGTTGGGTTCAGCATAAATGTCTCATCCCTTCCATCGCGCTTCCGGCGGCGGAAAGGCCGTTGAAGAGGTCGCTTTTGTCAGTGCGGTGTGCCCGCGGCGCCAACACGCAGATTCTGTTCCTCGTGAGGCAAAGCCTTGCAATTTGGCTGTCCTCCCAGGAAGTCAACACAGATTGAGCCGATGGCCTGTCTAATGCCAATCCACACTCGGTAACAAAAACGTTTCTTTAGATCATTTCAATTATAAAGCGGGCGCATTCGGCCGGATGTGACCGCGAACGCAGCACATCCGGCGGCCATTCGCTTGCCGGCTTGAGCCGCATTCAGCCCCCAACCGTGTGTAACCGGCGTCACAGCGGAGCCTCTTCCATCACTCGTAGGCTCTGGAACGGAGTTTTGGGAGGATTTTTCATGTCAGAAATTGCCGAGGCAAATGCAATCACCGTTCAGAACCTGATGGCCGCCTTTGAGGGCGAATCGAATGCGCACGCCAGGTACACTGCCTTTGCCGTGAAGGCCGACGAAGACGAGTTGCACGGTGTCGCCAGCCTCTTCCGCGCCACGGCCCGCGCCGAGCAGATTCACGCAGCCAACCACGCCCGCGTCATCAACATGCTGGGTGGTCACGCGGAATGCGAGATTCAGATTGCGGAGGTCAAGAGTACCCTCGATAACCTGAAGGCAGCCCTCAACGGCGAGAATTACGAGGTTGAATCCATGTATCCCGCCTTCCTGGCCGAGGCCACGGAGCGCAAGAACACGGGCGCCATCCGCACTTTCAACGGAGCTCTGGAAGCCGAAAAGACCCACGCCCGCTTATTCAGCGAAACCATTGCCCTGCTGGCGGCGGGAAAGAGGGATTCGTGGATCAGCGAGGTGCGCGACTTTTACATCTGCCCGGTTTGCGGCTTTACCTCGGAAACAGAAGAGGAACACGAGCGCTGCCCGGTCTGCAATTGCCCCTGGGAGCGCTTCGAAATTATCCGCTAGGTCTTTGATAGCTTGAAGATGTCCCAACGATGAGTGCCCCAGGTCTCAAAAAACAAGACCTGGGGCATCCTTATTCAAACAATCCGTAAATATCCCGCTATTTCTTCGGAATCGTCAGTTTTGCGCCTGGCCCCATCTTGTACACTTCGGAAAAATTCCCCTGATTGATCGCCAGCCCCAGGCGCCCGCGTGAGTCGATGTAGAACAGCTCTTTGCCCACCGGCACGTCGCTGAAGGTCTTCACGAACGGAAAAACGTAGCTCTTGCCTGCCAAGGTCACAGGCACCTGGTCGCCGAGCTTGTAGCCAAGCAGCGCGAAGCTCTCCGCGGGCACATTGAACACCAGGCTGCCGAAGGGCCCGTCGGTGGCGATGACCTCGGCGTGCAGCCCCTTCTCGTCGATCGTTGCGTTCTTCAGGTCGAGGCGGACCAGCTTCGCCACGTCCAGCGCTGGGCCGGCCTGGCGGAAGTCGTCGCCGCGCGCCAAGTGCGCTCCGGCGGGCGAAAAAATGTCGCGGCCGTGGAAGGTAGACGAAATGCCGGAGCCAATCATCCACGCCGGATTGGCAATTTCGTGAGCTTCCGCAATGCCGTCCCGGTCAGCAACGAGCGTCAGCAGGCCGTTGTCGGGCACAACGAAGAACTGGCCCGCATTGGACTTTGCGATGATGGCCTTGCGCGCGGAGCCCACGCCGGGATCGATGACCACCACAAAGACCGCGTCCTTGGGGAAGTACGGCGCCGAGCCGGCCAGGAAGCGCGCCCCCATGGCGATGTTGTAAGGCTCCGACTGGTGCGTGATGTCGATGACGCGCGCGCCGGGCGCGATCCCCTCCATTACTGCCTTGCAAATGCCCACGGCATCGTCCTTGACGCCGAAGTCGGTCATGAAGCCGATGACTTTCGTTGGCGCGGGTTGCTGCGCCGCGGCTGTCCAGGCCAGAGCGGCCACCATCAACGCCCCTGTTAGCAATCTCATCGTCTTGCCCATTTCTCTGCCTCGCTCGTTTTATGGTATCGCGCAGCCGTGGGAAGCGCCTTGCGCCAGAACAATCTCCGGTCTGCAGAGTCCCCGACGAAACGGGAAGCGATCTTCCCCAGCCTTTACGCAAAGAAGATGGAGCGCAACGTGCCGCGCGTGCCACTGGGTTCTGGCGTTCCTCCCTGCGGCGCGCCAAAACCTGCACGGGAACACCGTGGCAATTCTCTAACAGATCTCCGCGGAAGTTGATGCTTTGAATGAGTATGCCCTCACAGAGTTCGAAACACGCGATTCGTGCACGCGGTGTCCTATGGATCGACTTCAGCCGCGATGCGAACGCCGCAAAATCAAAGTAGCCTTCAGGCACTGAGGAGTGCTTTTCGGGAGTTCAGATCAGATCCAGGCATCATTCCGTAGCCCGTTTTTCTTATTGCTGCAAATCGAAGATCCCGGAAGAATCCCGGTTCTTCGCTGCTCTTGTCCACGGCAGAAAAATCCGCTACAAATCTCGCCAGTTCGCGCCGAAGGCCAAGTCGGCCACCAGCGGTACATTGAGCTTCACCACGCCCTCCATCTCCGCTCGCACCATTGCTTCCACCTCCGCCTTCTCGTCCGCGGGAACCTCGAAGATCAGCTCATCGTGGACCTGCAGAACCATGCGCGTCCTGAGCTTTCGCTCCGCGAGCTTGCGGTCGATGGAGATCATGGCCAGCTTGATAAGGTCGGCCGCGGTGCCTTGCAGCGGCGTGTTGACGGCGGTGCGCTCGGCGAAGCCGCGCTGGTTGGGATTGCGGCTCTCCATCTCGGGAATGGGGCGGACGCGGCCGAAGAGCGTGCGCACGCTTCCTGTTTTCCGGGTCTCTTCCAGCGTCTTTTCAATGAACGCATGCACGCCCGCGTAGCGCTCGAAGTAGCGCTCGATGTATTCCTTTGCCTCGCTCATCGGAATGCCCAACTGCTGCGCCAAGCCGAAGGGCGAGATGCCATACACGATTCCGAAGTTGACGGCCTTGGCGCGGTTGCGCGTTTCCTTGTCCATCTGCTCGACGGGCACGCCGAAGACCTCGCTGGCGGTCAGCGTGTGGATGTCCTCGTCATTCTGGTAGGCGCGCATGAGCAGCGGGTCGCCGCTGAAGTGCGCCAGCAGGCGCAGCTCGATCTGCGAATAATCCGCCGAGAGCAGTTCGGTGCCCGGCGCGGCGGTGAAGGCTGCGCGAATTTCGCGGCCCAGCTCGGTGCGCACGGGAATGTTCTGCAGATTCGGATTGATGCTGGAGAGGCGTCCGGTGGCTGTCGCGGCTTCCTGAAAAGTGGTGTGCACGCGCGAATTTGCGTCGGCCAGCGACGGCAGCGCGTCAATGTAAGTCGATTTCAACTTTGATAAGTGCCGGTACTCGAGCACCAGACGCGGGACTTCGTGCTCTTCCGCCAAATATTCCAGCACCTTTTGCGCCGTGGAAACGGCCTTGCTTTTGCCGCGGCGCGCCGGAGCCGGAAGAGCGAGATCGGTAAACAGAACTTCGCCCAGTTGCTTGGGTGAATTGATGTTGAAGCGGCGTCCGGCCAGCGAAAATATGCGTTCGCCCACGCGCTCCAACTCAATGGCGAAACTCTTCGAGAGGCCGTCCAGCACGCTGAGATCGATGCGCACGCCTGCTTGCTCCATGCGGAAGAGAACCGGCGCAAGCGGCAAATCGATCTGGCGATAAACGCGCTCCACGCCTGCCTTTTTCACTTCGGCTTTAAGCGCCGGCGTCAGCGCATGCAGCGCAGCAGCGCCCGCAGCGAGCATGGAGGGCGCGTGCTTTCCGTGGCTCGCGGCCACATCGGAGAGTGACTGCATGGCATGCGTGGGGTTGAGCGCATACGAGAGCAGCATGGTGTCGTCCACCGCGCCGCGCAACTCGATGCCCTCGGCCGCGAGCGCATGGAGCGCCAGCTTCCAGTCGTGCGTCTGCTTGGGCACGGCCGCATCTTCAAGCAGCGCGCGCAGCTCAGGCGTGAGCGCGAGACGCAAAGCCGCGGCGGAATCCGCGCAGACGCCCACAGCGAAGTTGGCTTGCTTCTCGACGGCTTCAACCACATCGAGCAGCGACATCGATTGCGGCGCTTCGTCTTCTTCTTCCGGCGCGGGCGCGGCGGCATCGAGCGCGAAGGCAAATCCACCCGCGCGCGCAGCAGCGTAAAAAGCCTCGGCCTGAGCGTCTGTTGGGTCTTCAACAATCTCGACCAAAGGGCTGCTGTCCGCAGGACCAGGACCAGGTTCGAGGTCGCGCAGCATGGAGGTGAACTCCAGTTCGGTGAAAAGTTCGCGGCACGCCTCGATGTCGGGCGCCTGCGTTTTCATCGCCGCCAGATCCAGCGCCAGCGGCACATGGCTGTCGATGGTGACCAGTTCCTTCGAGAGCAGAACGGCGTCGCGGTTCTGCTCCAGCGACTCGCGATAACTCTTCCGCTTGACCTCGGCGAAGCGGTCCAAGACGGCCTCCACGCTGCCGAATTCCTGAATCAGATCTACGCTGCCCTTGTCGCCGATGCCGGGCGCGCCGGGGATGTTATCGACCGCATCGCCGCGCAGCGCCATCACGTCGATGACCTTCTCCGGCGGCACGCCGAGCACTTCCGTCACCTTGGCCGGATCGAGAATCAGGTTGTCCTTCTGCGGGTTGAGAATCTTCACCTGCGGAGTGACAAGCTGCATCATGTCCTTGTCGCCGCTGACGATGAAGACCTCGTGCTGCTCGTCGGCGGCCTCGCGGGCCAGGGTTCCGATCACGTCGTCGGCCTCGAAGCCCTCGGCCTCCAGAATGGGAATGCGCAGCGCCTCCAGCGCGCGGCGGATGTAGGGAATCTGGCGCTTCAGATCTTCGGGCGTGGCGGCGCGATTGGCCTTGTAGCCCTCGTAACTGACCTCGTCGAAGCTCTGCGTCTTGCCGTTCCACTTGCGCAGCATGGGCATTTCGCGCGCCTGCTCGTCGCGGAAAACCTCGCCGCCCATGTCGAAGACGGCAGCAAAGTATTGCGGCTGGAAATCCTGGCGCAGCTTCTTGATCATGTTCACGAAGACAAAGACAGCCGCCGTGGGCAGCCCCGCGCGGGTCGTCATCGGCCGCGAGCGCAGCATCGCGTGGTAGGCACGGAAGATGAAGCTCATCGTGTCCAGCAGAAAAACGGGCGGTTTGGCTTGGTCAGGCACGGTTCGAGTCTATCAGTGCTGGTCAAGGATAGGGACCGGCGGATGTTTTCCCTGCCGAACCAACACGCACTCAACAACTTCCGAAGCCAGAAATCAATGCAAATCGGCAGGAGAAAAGCCTGATCTCGATCTCTTTGCCAACGCTCGGTTTGCCGGCCGGTCCGCCGCGTCTGGGGTCCGATATAATTATCCTGGATTCTCTAAAGGATATTAAGTGAACATATATCGTTTGCGGCGCAGCCGTGTCGTTGCGCTTTTTCTCTTCACGCTTTTCAGCGCCGCCATTTGCAGGGCGGAGTCCTCCAGTACACCGATAGCGGTCGCCGCCGCCAACGGCACGAGTGCATCCTCGCGCGGAATCAACTTTTCGCTCAGCAACGCATTGCAGCACAGCTCTGTTACGGGATGGTCTGACGTTTCGACGCCCGACCTCAGCTATCGATTAAGTAGCCATTTTTTCGCTGACGCAAACTTCCCCTGGTGTTTTTCAGTACAGAACTTTGTGAAGACCAAAGTAAATGGCGTCGTCACTTATCCCCTTAAGCAAGCCCACAATGTAATCGGTGATGCAACCGCATCCGGCCATTTTGAAGCCACTCCGGGCGACTTTCACTATGTGGCGAGCGCTACCGTTGGATTTCCCACTGGAGACAGCAAATTCGGGCTCAGCGCAAACTCCACCACTTATAACATTAATAATCATATCGAATACTCGCTTGGGCCTTTCAATCCGGATATTGAGATAGGCGAAGGAAACTCGAGTAGCCTCCTTCATCACGCGGCCAAGAAGTCCTATACCGCCGTGGGCCAGATAGCGAACTTCCAAGCAGGGGCCAGCATCGACCTGCCGCGAAAACTCAGCCTTGATCTGGAAGCCTACGAAGCACTTCCCCTCGGCAACCAGAATATATATGGAACCATGACCAAGACGGGCAAGAACGGCAAGCCCAAAACCAAACAGGTGCTCGAAGGCCAGGGCGTCGCTGAGGACAATGGATTCAATGCCGAACTGGACATTCCGCTGGCAAGGCACTTTACCCTTGGCGGGAGTTACGAGCGCGGCCTCATCCAGGGAACGGATGACGTCGGCATCGCCCTCACATGGACTCTGCGGGCGCCGTCGAAGCATGCTTCAGCCGCGCGCTGATCTCCGGTTCTTTTTCCGGTAAAGCGCGTAGCGCGTCTCTCCCTCACCCCAGGAACATACAATCCCCATAGCTGAAGAAGTGGTACTTCTCCTCGACGGCATGGCGATAGGCGGCGAGAACTTTTTCGCGTCCCGCGAAGGCGCTCACCAGCATAATCAGGCTCGACTGCGGCAGGTGGAAATTGGTCAGCAGCCCGCCGACGAGGCGGAACTCGAAGCCGGGCGAGATGAAAATCTGCGTCACGCAGGAGTGGCCTTCGAGGGGCGCGCCGTTGGCCTGCTGCGCGCAGTGCTCCAGCGTGCGCACGACCGTGGTGCCGACTGCGACAATGCGCCGGCCCTCGCTCACGGCGCGATTGATGGCCTCGGCCGTTGCGTCGCTCAGCGTGTAATGCTCGCGGTGCAGGCGAATGTCTTTCACGCGCTCCACGCGCAGCGGGGCGAAGGTGCCCAGACCCACATGCAGAGTGACGCGCGCAATCTCGACTCCGCGCGCGGCGATCTCATCCAGAATCTGCGGCGTGAAGTGCAGCCCGGCGGTGGGCGCTGCCACCGAGCCGCGCTCATGCGAATAGACAGTCTGGTAGCGCTCGCGATCGGTGTCCGCGTCGTCGCGGCGAATGTAGGGTGGCAGGGGCACATGGCCGATGCGTTCGAGAACGCCGAAGAAATCCTCAACCGGTTCGAATTGCAAAAGCCGGTCGCCGAACTGGCCGCGCTCCAGCACCTCGGCCTTGAGCAGGATTTCGCCCGAGGGCGCCGGAAAAACGAGAATCTCGCCGATGGCGACCTTGCGGCCCGGCCTGACGAGAGCGCGCCAGCGATTCTTGCCGGCCGGCTCGGTCAGCAGCACTTCGATGCGGCCGGTCGGCTTCTCGCGTTCGCGGCGCAGCGTGCGGTGAGCGTAGAGTCGAGCCGGGATGACGCGCGTGTCGTTCAGAACCAGCAGGTCGCCGGGATTCAGCAGCGAGGGAAACTCGGCAAAGCGCGCGTCGCGCACAGCGCCGGTCGCGCGGTCCACAACCAGCATGCTGCTCTGGCCGCGCTCGGCCGGCGGCTGCTGCGCAATCAACTCCGCGGGCAGATCAAAGTCAAAATCGGCGACGCGCAGGCCGTCCACAGTCTCGTGTTTTTCCGGCAGGTCTGTCATGCGCGCGGCTTTCCGAAGTATTCGAGGGCACGCATGCGCGCGCGTTCAATCGCGGCAGTCAACTCTTCGCGCTTGGGATCAAATCCTTCCGGAGGAAGATCGGCAGGGACGAGCGTGTACTGCGCCCAACTGACGCAGATGCGCGTGAAGGGCTTGGGAATCAGGAAGTGGTCCCAGGAGCGCAAAACCCAGGCGTGCTCGGGTTCCAGGTGAAATGCGCCAACGGGCGCGCCGGTCATCTGCCCCAGCTTGATGGGGCCCATCTTGCTTTGATAGATGGGGCCGAGCGGGCCGTCGGCCGTGAAGATGGCGGTTCGGCCGGTCTCGATCACGTCCTTGAGTCCCAGCAGCCCCCCGCGCCCGCCGTGCGAACTGGAGCCGCGCACGGCATCGAAGCCGAAGAGCTTGAGGATGCGCGTAATAAGCTCGCCGTCAAAGCTCTGGCTGATGAGAATCACGGCGTGGGAGCGGCGGAAGTAGACCGTGCAGGGCAGCACGCACTGATGCCAGAAGCAGAAAATCTCCTGCGGAGATTTCTGGCCAAAGAGAATGGGCGTGACGCCTTCCTCGGCAATCACCTCAAAGCGCCAGGTGCGGCCCCAGATGCTCATCAGGGCCCACACCACGCGCGGAACCACGGCCAGCACCAGGCGCTGGACGAGCGTGAATCGCGAATGTTCTTTGGCGGCCACTGATTTGATTTTAGCGGAGTGAGCGGGCTGAGGAATTCAGCGGTGTTAGCGGAGTTGGCGAGGCTGACGAATTGCCGGGCTAACACCGCTAACTCCGCTCACCACGCTAACGCCGCTCCTAGGAGTACCGCAGCCAGCGCACCAGTTCGGGTAGCGTGGCCCGCTTGCCATACATCAGGATGCCGACGCGATAAAGGCGTGACGAGAACCACAGCACGCCCCAGATGCTCAGAATCAGCAAGCCGATGGAAGCCGCGATCTGCCACAGCGGGGGCATCTCCAGCCCCATGCGCGGAATCATGACAAAGGGCGCGGTAAGCGGAAAGATGGATGCGACAACAGCCCCGGCGGAGCTGGGATTGCTGAGCAGAAAAGGAATGATGCCGAAGCTGATCCAGACCGGAATGACGGCCAGCGGCATATACATCTGCAGCTCCTGGGCCGTTTCGCAGGTGGCGGCCAGGCCGGAAAAGAAAGCGCTGTAAAGGAAGAATCCCAGCACGAAGTAAACCGGAAAAAGAAGCCCCTCGGCCCAGGTGAAATGAAGCGCGGAATTGCCGCTGAGCATTGGCCCCGCCAGCGCGGAGCCCGCGAGCAGCGCCGCCCCAGCCGCCCAGATGGCAATCTGCGTCAGGCCCACCGCTCCCACGCCGAGCAGCTTTCCAGTGAGCAGATCGTCGGGGCTGGCCACGGAGAGCATCACCTCGAAGATGCGCGAGTGTTTCTCCTCGATTACCGAGCGGGCCATGTCCATGCCGTAAAGCAGGATGGGCATGGTAAGCAGAAAAGCTAAAGTGAGAGCCTTGGAAAAGACCTCGATTCCGTTGCTCTGGGCGGCTTTGCCCTCTTTGTCCATTTGCCGGGTTTCGATAGTGACTTCCTTCAGCAGTGCATCGGCTTCCGCCTTCTTCAGTCCCATGGTGGCCAGGCGCTCATTCAGCAGGCTGCGGTTCAAGGCAGCCTCCAGCCGTCCCCTGGGGGTTAAATCGCCCGGCGTTTGCGAGGTGTAGGTGGCAGCCGCCGCTCCTGTGGCGGGCGTCTCAATCCAGAGCAGCCCGTCGAGGCTTTTGCTCTGCACCTTTTTCAGCAGGGAGGCACGATCCTGCTCGGTCGCCGGAGCAACCACATCCACGGTGAACCTCGCGTACTTGTCATCGAGCAACTGGCGGCGAATATCGTTGGCCAGCGGCGCGCTGCCGGCGGCAATGGCCACGTGCAATCCTGCGCCGGCGTGGCGGCCGGTGAAATAGCTCAAGCCCAGCAGCAGAAAAATCAGCGACGGCACCAGCACCGTTGAAATCCGGAAGGACCGTCCGCGAATCTGTTCCAGATACTCGCGCTTCGCAACGAGAAGAATCTTACGCATCGGCCTGGCCTCCCACCGTCTCAATGAAGATCTCTTCCAGCGACGGCTCAACCAGCTCGAAGCGGAAAATCGTCGCCATGGACGCGGCTTCGCGCAGCAGCTTCTGCGCGTTGCCGTGCGGCTTCAGCTTGATCTGCGCTTCGCCGGAAAAGTTCTTCACCTCGGCAATCTCCTCGCTGTTCAGAAAATCGGAACTGCCCTCAAACTCGACAATCACGTGGTTGCGTTCGTAGCGGCTCTTGATCTCGCGCAGGTTGCCGCTCAGCACGGCCTCGCCGTTGTTGATGAGGCAAATCGAGTCGCACAGCTTCTCCACCTGGTCCATGCGATGCGTGGAAAAAAGGATCGCCTTGCCCTGGTCCTTGAGCTCCAGCAGCACTCGTTCCAGCAGCGCCACGTTCACCGGATCGAGGCCCGCAAAAGGCTCGTCCATGACGATCAGTCCCGGCCCGTGCAGCAGCGATGCAATGAACTGGATCTTCTGCTGCATTCCCTTGGAAAG